>Ga0247844_1001667_pt1 | contig 39498 bp, 29 predicted proteins | sample LaCtaG_FD_192421 | JGI IMG/M metagenome (GOLD analysis project Ga0247844, IMG submission 192421) | Freshwater microbial communities from meromictic Lake La Cruz, Castile-La Mancha, Spain - LaCruzMarch201714.5m_1 | ecosystem: Environmental > Aquatic > Freshwater > Lake | place: Spain: Castile-La... | reverse complement strand
TCGACGGCGCAGCCCTCCTGCCGCCGGGGATAAGCGGGGCCTCCGTCGATGGAATTCACCCCACCAGTCATGGATTCGCCCTCATAGCCAAAAACCTCGCCCCTCACTTGCAGGCCATTCGCCTACAGTCCAGCTTCATGCGCGTCTAACCCAATTTTCGCACGGTCGACCGCAAACCCGCATAAAACCTACAGGGTCTTCCCAAAAGCACTCCCATCTCTTCAGGCTGGAATTTCAGTTTTGCGGGTTGGGAAAGCCGATTTTCAATCGATGCCGAGCACCTGGTCAACGCGTTTTTGTTCGTCGTCAGGTTGGCTTGGCTTGCGGATGTTGATCGTGCGGCCGTCCCCGCGGTCTTTGAGTTGATGGAAATTCGGTCGCGGCCCGAGTGTGCCTTTGAGTTGGCCGACGCTGGCCTCGGCTTTCAGAAGAGTCATAGAGAGCTCCCAGAATTGCGCGACTCCGAGGCTCCGAGGCTTTTGTCGGTCTTCAAAACAGAATCGCCGCATTGTTTCTTTTTCAAAGGAGTCGGCATAATTGGAGCGGCTGCCGCGCGTGATGGTGACGATGTAGGAATCAACACGATATTCCGCACCTGAATTTGTCGAATCGGGTTGAGCGTGGAAAAGTGCAGAAAACTGCTAGAGCCTCATGAAACCAAGCTTTGCGAGTATCGGTGGTATTTTTACCTGACCTCATTTTGATCCATTAAGCATTCTTCTGTCGCCTTTAGATCGAGGACTCATGCGGTTTTTCGGGTTTCTAATTTTTGATGTTCGCATCCCAATCGTTTTAATGGAACACGCCAAAATTTTTGAAGGCGATTGGGAAAGGAAAATGGGTTGGGCCTTGGCGAGCCCTTTAAAACCTCATTCCACGGGTTCGTAGAGCCGGGAGGATGCGTTCAATCCACCGCTGTTAAGGCGGCAGCTTTGTCTTTCGCCGGGCGGCCGGTTTTGTGGCCTTTCCCCGCGCTCACGCCGTTGAAGGCCTGCACGTCGGCTCCTTCCGGACGAGGGGCGGGCTTTTTTCCAAAGTTGTAACTCACATTGGCCCAGGTGTCCCCGGCTTGGCTGTTGATGCCAAGAGCGCCGGTGGGCTCGTAGCCGCAGTGGACCATGCAGTTTTCGCAACGGGAGTCTCTCGCCACTCCATGCACCACTCCGTAGTTCTCCCAGGGCGTCTTCTCCAGCAAATCGCGGTAGCTGGCGTGGTGGGTATCCGTCATGAGGTAGCAGGGTCCCTTCCATCCCATCACATTGCGGGTTGGAATCGCCCAGGCAGAGCAGGTGAGGTCGCGATTTCCAGCAAGGAAATCAAAGTAGATCGGCGTCCCGAAGAAGGTGAATTTCTCGCCCCAGGCGCGGATGTTTTTAAACTTCTTCTTCGTCATCTCACGCGTCAGGAAGAAATTTTCCGGCTGGAGATTGAGACGTTTCATCATGTCTTTTTTCGCCGCGTCGTAGTCGTAGCCGGGCGAGATCGTGTGTCCATCCACGCCGAGCCAGGAGAGGTAGTCGAACATTTGCTCGAGTTCCTCCATCTCGGTTTCCTTGTAGACTGTGGTGTTCGTCGCGACCTGATAGCCCAGCGCCTTGGCCATTCGAATCGCCGCGATGCATTCCTTGAAAACTCCTTCACGCTCGACGATGAGATCGTGCGTTCGCTCGAGCCCATCGAGATGGACGTTCCAATACATCCAACTTGAGGGGGCTATGACCGGCTTGGCAGAGGGGACCGCCTCCCGGATTTCCAACTCTTGCGCAGGGGAGATCAACTCTTCGCTCAATAAAACGTCCAGCAGGCGCCGCCCTTCGGCGGGATTCCTTGCCCACTCGGAGGCCACCCAGTCGCGCATTTTCTTGCGCATGAACATCCCGTTTGTGCAGATGTAAACAATGCGCCGCTGCGCGAGCAAGCCCGCCACCAACTCCTCGATGCGGGGATAGATCAATGGCTCGCCCCCGCAAATCGAAACCATCGGTGCGCCGCACTCGGTCGCCGCGCCCAGGCAATCCTCCAGAGGCATGACATCTTTGAGGGATGTGGAATACTCCCGGATTCGCCCGCAGCCCGTGCAAGTGAGGTTGCATGTATGCAAGGGCTCGAGTTGCAAAACCGTCGCAAACTTCTCCACGCGGCGGATTTTTTTGCCGATGATATATCCCGCAATGCGGGCTGTGAGCGCCAGAGGAAACCTCATGGCCGGCGATGAGAGTCCCCGCCCCGCCCCCTGTCAAGCCATGCTGCATGGGATGGGTCTTTTCGCTGGAAGGGAGGGCGGTGATCCAAATAGCTTCCGTCCTCCATGCTTGACGAAATAAAAATGCTCAGAGAACTCGAAGCCCGTGGCGCGGCCGTTTGGAGAATCCGACTTGGCCGGTGGATCGAGTCCGCTTCAGCACAGACAATCATCACGGTCGTGATCCTCATCAACGCCGTCATTCTTGGTTTCGAAACGAGCCCGGACATCATGGCGACCCATGGGACACTGCTCAGAATTCTTGATAAACTGTGCCTTGGGGTTTTTGTGCTGGAGATCGCTTGCAAGACCATCACATTCCGGGGGCTCTTCTGGCGCAGCGGCTGGAATTGGTTCGACTTTCTCGTCGTTGCGATTGCCCTCCTGCCAGGCACCGGGGTGTGGGCGGTGCTCCGCTCGTTGCGTGTGCTCCGCATTCTGCGCCTCTTCACGGTGGTGCCCCAATTGCGAAAAGTTGTTGCCGCCTTTCTCCATGCGATTCCGGGCCTATCGGGGGTAATGGCTGTGATGTCGATTTTCTTTTTCACAGCGGGCGTGCTGTCCACGAGGCTCTTCGGCGAGGCCTTCCCTGCTTGGTTCGGCTCCCTTGCGCGCAGTTTGTATTCACTCTTCCAGATTATGACGCTGGAGAGTTGGTCCATGGGCATCGTCCGGCCGGTCATGGAAACTTTCCCTTACGCATGGGCATTTTTCATTCCGTTTATCATCATCGCGACCTTCACTATCCTGAACCTCTTCATCGGCATTATCGTCTCGACCATGCAGGAACTCAGCACCCTGCCCGACCCTGAGGCGCCCCGCCGTGATCTTGTCGATGCGTTGGTGCGGATCGAAGCGGATATCCAAGCCCTGCGCAAACAGTTCGAAGCCGAGCCTCCCAGCCGTCCGTGAGCCAGGCGGGCTGAGATTTTTGCCCTCCTGCGCTTGACCTCATCGCCCTGATCCTGAAACCTAAAGGCCGATGGGAAATATCAAAGGGAGATCAAAGATGGAAAATATTGCTTCAAAAATCGGCCTTGCCGCTCAGCCCAATGTGGTCAACCAGCGGCTTCGCACCTACATCAACCTCAAGCTTGCCGCGATCGGTTGCCCGACGGCCGACCTGCCGGAAGAGGAGAACGGCTTTAGCAACCTTGCGGAGTCCATGCTGGCGCACAATCGCGAGACCGCGCGACTTCTGGCCGACTACCAATGCCCCGCCGATTGGCGGATTCAACGCTTTCTCGACGAATACTTGTATCCGACCGGCCATATTGCGCGACTACCCTCGCAGACGTTTGTTCTCGACCGCCACGGCCTGGCCCGCGCCCTCTCGCTTCCCTGCGACGGCGACGAGTTTGTCTCGAACATCATTAGCAGCTATCGCGTGCGTCAGGGCGTGCTGCACAATCCCGCCAGCGACCGCCGCACGACGCAGGGGGTCTTCCACGTTGCGGAGGGAGGGTTGCCCATCCCGGACGATAAAAAAGCGGCCCCGCTGCTGACCTTTTCTCGCATGCTGGACTTCGGACTCAGGCCTCCCAGGGACTTGCTGCGCGTGCCATTCACCGCAGGCCGCGAGAAGGAGGCCGCCTGCTTCATCTCGCTTCTCCTGCGTCCCCTCGTGTGTCCCGCCGTGCCGGGCTTCACCAGCGAGAAGCGCATGGAAATCCGGTTTTTCGCGCCCGGCAACTTGGCGAGCAATCTGGATTTTGTGGAGAGCATTTTCGGGAATGCCGGCGACCCCTTCCTCCCTCAAAACGATGCGGGTCTCGACCCCGAGCATTGGAGCGGCCATACGGGCTGTGTGATTCTTGCCCCCCACCTCACAACCATCACGAAAGTGGCCGCCGGTCTGCCCCGGTGGGAGGATGCCACCGAGCGCCAGCGCCGCGACGGCATGTGCTGGAAGAAAGAGGACGAACTCTACAACGAAGGTTCCGCCTTCAAGCTCACCGCACGCAACAAGAACGGCGTCATCGTCACGCTCATCGCGGATAACTATTTCGGCTACTGCAAAAAAGAGGTCAAAACCCAGATCAGCTTTGCGGCAAACCTCTACGGTCGCGTCGAGGAGGAACATGCCGGGGGAGCACTTGTTTTCCCCGCCTACGACCTCGGTGAGGAATTCGACGGCGCGCTACACGTCAAAAACCGCGGCCACACCTTTGCGGAGGCCTCCCGGATTTTCGCCGATGTGATGGATCTGCGACCCGAAGGCTATGCCATTGATAAAAGCTACCCGGAAATTTTTTATGTCCCTGAGGACGTCAAGGTCAACCTGCAGAATTTACGCATCACCTGGGCTCTGGACAACGGCGGCGAGCAGTCATTGAAGTTGCTTCCCGGCCGCACCTATGTCCGCCCGTCCGGCTACCGGATCACGCTTGTCAAGAACGCGAGCGATCGCCGGTGGAGGCTTGTGGGCACACGCGCCGACGCCACGTTCTGCCACAAACCCTGCACCGTCTCCGGCGGTGGAAAATCCGAAATCTCGAAGCCGATCTCCGATGCCATCATCCAAGGCCCTGTTTACGTTTCGGATTTCAAGCAGGACTTCGACCATGTCGAGGAGCTTCTGGCCCGCGACTACTCCGACCGCTTCCGCGACACGTCCCGCTGGGGCAAGGATCACCGCCCGATTCTCAGTCCCGAGCGCTCGCTCGGTTCCGTGATCAAGCTTCTCGCTCCGTCGCACACCGACTTCTCCGACGAATACAACCTTTGGCTGAGCACGATCCCCCAGCACGTGAAGGAACTGCTTTTTGTGGTGAAGCGATTTCATGACCCCTCGTGGGGTGCGGATTGGCGCGCCCACTTTAGGGTGGACACCGTGAACGGCGTGCTCGGCCACGAGTTGAAATTCCGCAACAAGCATCTCGTCACCGACTTTCTGCGCGTGGGCTTCGAGACCGACGGATCCTGGCGGGTCTTCAGCCTGCGTCAGGATTTCTTCCCCGCCGCGAAGCTCCAGATGGAGGATGACATCTCCGCCTCAGTCATTGTCCCCGGCGCCGCGCTCACCATGCCCCCGCCGGATCAACCTGGGGAATCGCTCAAATTCGCCGAGAATTGCGAATACAGGCTCTTTCAGCGTCCCGACGACGCCATCCATCCCGGCTATGACAAGCAAACCGAGAAGGACTTCTCGGGACCGGGGAATTTTTTCTCAAACTACCAACCGCTCCAGCGTGACGACGTGCTTCACCTTTTCGAGGATGCAGTGAATTTCTCGAAGTTCTCCCGCCCGATGCAGGAGGCGATCACCTCGGCGCTTGAGGATGGCGGGAAGCCCCGCTTCTTTGTTTGCTCCTCATCGCCGCGCCTCGTTGATGGCAAGCCGACCAAGAACCCCCGCTACCTCCAGATTCGACAAGATTTGGTGCAACCCCGCGAGGCCTACCTCTCCGGGATTACCCAGCGCCTCAACCGGCGCGTTCCCACATGCGAGCCACTCCACACGCCTGTTACCGCCATCCTTCCGGGGCGTCGCAACAATCCCGCGGAGAAAGGCGTCCGCTCTCTGGCGGTCTTCAATCCGATCCACCATCTGGAGCTTCCCGAGCTGTTCTTGGAATTCATTTGCTCGCTCACCGGCAAGTCCCCCTCCACCACTGGTGCGGGAAGCGAGGGAGCGCTGACCAAAGGGCCATTCAACGCCCTGCCTCCGATCATCGATCTCAATGCCGCACTCGTCGGCTACCTCCTGACCCGCCAACCCGTATTCATCACAGCAGCCGGGCACGTTGGCCCCGATGTGCGCGTTGACCACGATATCAGCCTGCTCGTCCCCGAGGTCTGGTCGCGCATGACCACCGAGGAGCGCAGCCCCTCGTTTCTCATTCAAAACGGATGTCTGGATCGCGTGTCCGACATCAAATTCGAAGGCCGATTGCTCCCGTCAAGTCGCCTGGGATGGCGCATCAACAGCCGATTCGTGCGGATGTTTTTCGGACGCATTTTCAACTATCCCCACCGGGTGTTCACCGACGAAATCCTCTCTCCCGAGAGTCAGGGTCTTGCCGCTTTCGCCGATGGGATCGACAACATGGTGGCGACACAGAAAAACGTGGCCTCCGCCTACTTCGCGGATGGCGGGGTGGATCTCGCCTGCCCGCCGCTCCGCGCGCTGCTCCACATAATGCGCGACGGTCATTTCGAAAATAAGACCCTCACCGATCCGGAGGTCCGCAATCTTTTCGATTCCGACACCGCCCTTGCGAGCGACTGGTATCGCGCGCGGATCGAGGCCACCGCGAGCAATGACCGCCGTCTCTGGCACCGCAACGTGAAAAACCTTGATACGTTTTCCCGCCGACCGCACAACTCCGAGGCATCCGCCGAGCTGGGCATCCCGGCGCGTCTGGAATATGCCCGCCGCATCTTGGAATCGACCCACTCGGCAAGCTATGTGGAAAGCCTACGCGGAACCATCGGCACCCAACCCCTCGATGATTAGGCCTGCTGAGGGATGGAGTTTGGATTTGAATCGCCGCGGCCGATGATCAATCCTCGCAGGATGCTTCGACTTCTCTTCCTTCTTCTCCTGGCAGCGGCGCCGGCTGCCTTTGGTGGCGCGGCAGGCTCGGCCATTCTTGCGCTGCAGACCGTCGCCGCGCAGCCTTACGGGCAGAACGGCACGATTGTGGAGCTGCGGGGCGAGCGTGGAGATCCCATGCCCGCCGAATGGGCGGTGCTCATTGCAGACCCAAGCGCGCGCGGCGGGGTGAGGGAGGTGACCGTTGCCAGCGGCCGGGTGACTTCCGAGCGCACGCCGCTGAAGGGTTTTACCGAGGTTGCAAACATGCCGGCGATTGGCATGGCGAAGGTTTCGATGGATGCGAACAGTCTCTTTGAAGCTGTGCAGCGCGAGGCCGTTGGCATCCAACTGGGATTCCACTGGGTGGATTACACACTCCGCACCGACCCTTCGACGATGGCACCGGTCTGGACCGTGCGTCTCTACGACAACATGGGGGGTCTCGTCGGCACGCTGGGCATCGCAGCGCAGGGCGGTGCGGTCGTCCAACCTCTGAGGACTCCCGAGTCCTTCACCACACAGCAACCCTCCGGCAAGAGGGTTGGAGGGCTTCTCGGCCGCATCGCGGATGTCGCCGAATCCACCGCCCGCCAGGTCGGCGACACCACGCTGCGCGCAGCTGGCTCGGTGCAGGAGTTCTTGGTTGGCGAACGCACGATCGGTCCAAAGGACACCAAATAATCCGCCAATAAAAATCTCGCCCTGACCGAGGGATCGCGTTACCCAGTGGACGCATGAAGTTTCGTCACTGCGCCGCGGCCATTTTGGTTTCCGCGAGCCTTTTCCCGTCATGCAAAAAGTCGCCCCCCCCGCAGGCCGGCCCAATCAATGTTACCACCACTCCGGTCATCCAAGAAGACGTGACCTCAAAAAAGCAATGGGTCGGACTGCTCGACGGCTTTCAAAACGCGAGCATCCAGGCGCAAGTCACCGGCTATCTTCTCACCCAAAACTACAAAGAAGGGTCTGATGTAAAAAAAGGCGCCACCCTCTTCACGATCGATCCCCGCCCGTTTGAAGCCGCTCTCGCCCAGGCCCAGGCTCAATATGCCAGCGCGCTCGCGAGAGCCCAACTCGAGCAAATCACGCTCCAACGCCAGACTGAACTTTACAGAACAAAGGTCATCAGCGAGCAGGAATACCAGACATCTTATCAAAACACCCAAGCGGCCATTGCAAATGTGGCCGCCGCGCAGGCCGCCTCACAGGCCGCGCAGGTCAACCTCGATTACTGCACGATCCAAGCCCCGTTCGATGGAGTCGTCGGCGTCGCCCAAGCCCAAATCGGCGATCTGGTCGGCCCCGGAGGCCGTGTGAGCACCCTCACCCAAGCCTCCCAGATTGATCCGATGAAGATGAACTTCTTCGTCACCGAGGCCGAGTATCTCGAGGCCGCCGACTTGCTCGCACGCATCCAAAAAATGCCGACAGCCGATAAAACTGCCCGCCTTTCGATCAAGCTGGCAGACGGGTCCACCTATCCGGAGCACGGAATGTTTGATTTCTTCAACCGCCAGATCAACACCTCCACGGGCACGATCCAGATCACCGGCCTGTTCCCCAATCCCACAGGGATTCTCCGTCCCGGCCTTTTCGCCACCGTCACCGCCCCGGTAGAACAAATCAAAGGTGCGCTCCTCATTCCCCAGAAGGCGGCGGTAGAGGTGCAGGGCAATTATTTCGTTTCGATTGTTCAAGCCGACAACACCGTGAGGTCGCTGCCTATCAAACTGGGACCGCCCCAAGGCGCTCTCCAGGTCGTCACTGGCAACCTTGCCGCGGGCGACAACGTCATCGTCGAAGGCGTGGAAAAAATCCGAGGCCCTGGCGTGAAAGTGAACGCCACCCCCTACAAACCGCCAACCGCGCCGACCGCCACTCCGTCACCGGCGGCAACGAAGTAAGGCCCACCCGACATGTCGAACTTTTTCATCCGCCGCCCGATCGTGGCGATGGTCATCGCCATCATCACAGTGATTGTCGGCCTCGTCTCGATGGCCGGCCTGCCGGTCGCACAGTTTCCAAATATCGTCCCGCCCCAGATCCAGGTGAACACCACCTATGTGGGAGCCGACGCCATTACCGTCGAGCAGGCCGTCGCGACCCCCATCGAGCAGCAAATGAGCGGCGTCGAGGGGATGGAATACATGTATTCCATCAATGCCAACTCCGGCATTATGAGCCTCAACGTGATCTTCGGCACAGACACCGTGCCGACGACCGACCAGATCCTCGCGCAGATGCGCCAGACGCAGGCCGCCTCGCAGCTCCCGATGGAGGTCCGCAACTATGGCGTCACCGTCGAGCAGGCCCTCGCCTCGCCGCTCGGTGTCTTTGTGCTCTCCTCTCCGAACGGCGAGTTTGATCCCACATTTCTGGCCAACTACGCCTACATCAACATCAACGATCCCCTCTCCCGCATCCCCGGCGTCGGCAGCGTGAGCATTTTCGGGGCGGGCGAATACGCCATGCGCATCTGGGTGAAACCCGACCGCCTTGCCACACTCAATATCACCGTCCCCGATGTGATCAATGCGGTGAGCGCGCAGAACAAGGTCAACCCCGCCGGACAAATCGGTGGCGAACCCGTGCCCGATGGACAGGTTTTCACCCTCACCGTCACGACCACAGGACGCCTCACGACAACCGAGGAGTTTGAAAACATCGTCATCCGCGCGAATCCCGACGGCTCGATCGTAAGGGTCAAGGATGTGGCGCGCGTGGAGTTGGGAGGGCAGGTCTACAACATCCGCGGCCGCTTCCAGGGCCAGAACGCAGCCATCGTCGCCGTTTACCAACTCCCCGGCTCGAATGCGGTGGATACCATGAAGCAATTGCGGGCCTTCTTTGAGGAGCAGTCGAAGCAATTTCCCGACGGGCTCAAATACACCGTCGCCCTGGATACCACGCTCGCCATCACCGATGGCATGAAGGAGATCGTAAAAACCCTCTTTGAGGCGATGGCGCTCGTCATGCTCGTCGTCTTCATTTTTCTGCAAGGCTGGCGGGCCACGCTCATCCCTCTCATCGCGGTGCCGGTGGCACTCATCGGCACATTTGCGATTTTTCCGCTCCTCGGGTTTACCATCAACACGCTGTCGCTTTTCGGCATGGTGCTCGCCATCGGCCTCGTGGTCGATGATGCGATTGTGGTGGTCGAGGCAATCGAGTCGCACATTGAGAAAGGCCTCTCGCCGCGCGATGCGGCGATCAAGGCCATGTCGCAGGTATCAGGCCCGGTGGTCGCCATCGCGCTCATCTTGGCAGCGGTCTTTATCCCGACCGTCTTCATTCCCGGCATCACCGGGGCCATGTATCAACAGTTCGCCGTCACGATGGCCGTGTCGGTTTTAATTTCCGCTTTCAACGCGCTTTCGCTCAGCCCGGCACTTGGAGCGCTCCTGCTGCGCCCGAAAACGGAAGCCCGCGGACCTCTCGGATCCTTCTTTCGCGGATTCAACAACGTTTTCGGCAAGGCGACGGATGGATACGTCGCCGTCTGCCGCGGTCTCATCCGCAAGCTTGCGATCGCCATGCTGCTGCTGCTCCTGCTGGCGCTCGGTGCGGGCGGCATTGGGAGCACGATGCCCACCGCATTCATTCCGGAGGAGGATCAAGGCTACCTTTTCGGAGTGGTGCAGCTTCCCCGCTCCTCGTCGCTGCAGCAAACCACGGCGGCCTCGGAAAACATCGAGCGCATCCTGCTGAAAACACCCGGGGTGGAATACGTGACCTCGATTATCGGCTTCAACCTTCTCAGCACCGTGCAAAGCACCTACACGGGCTTCTTTTTCATCACGCTCCAGGAATGGTCGAAACGCACGTCTCCCGAACTGCAGGTCGATGCCATTCAGAATTCCATCAACAAGGAACTCGCCGCCCTTGCAGACCCCACCGCCGCATTTGCCTTCCCGCCACCAGCAATCCCCGGCATCGGAACGGCTGGCGGCGTCACGTTCATGCTCGAGGACCGCACCGGGGGACCCGTCGAATTCATTGCGGAGAATACCCAGAAGTTCATGGCCGCTGCCAAAAAGCGCCCGGAGTTTTCAAGCATCTTCACCACCTCGCTTTGGGACGTGCCGCAGGTCCACCTCGAAGTGAACGAGGCCCAGGCGATGATCCAAGGCATCAACCTCAACGATGCCTACCAGACCGTGCAAACCTTCCTTGGCGGATATTTTGTGAACTACTTCAACCGCTTCGGACTTCAGTGGCAGGTCTACGTGCAGGCGGAGGGCGAATACCGCACCTCTCTGGACAATCTCGGGTTGTTCTACATCTCGAACAACAAGAACGAGCCGGTTCCCGTGAACTCCTTCATGACGGCAACGCGTTCCTATGGCCCGGAATTCACAATGCGCTACAACATGTTCCGGTGTTCGCAAATCAACGCCTCCGTCACGCCCGGCTACTCGACCGCGCAAGCCATGAAGGCGCTCGAGGAGGTCTTTGCGGAAAGCATGCCGACGGGGATGGGCTACGATTACTTCGGCATGTCATTCCAAGAGCAGCAGGCCGCAGAGGGCATCCCGCCCACGGCGATTTTCAGCCTCTCGCTCCTATTCGTCTTTCTCATCCTCGCCGCACAATACGAGAGCTGGAGCCTGCCGTTTAGCGTGCTCTTCACAACACCTGTCGCCGTCTTCGGGGCCTTTGCGGGCCTCTCAATGCGCGGCATGCAGAACAACATCTACGCGCAGATCGGCCTCGTCATGCTTATCGGCCTCTCGGCGAAGAACGCGATCCTCATCGTGGAGTTCGCGAAGGACGAATACGAAAAAGGCAAACCGCTTCTGGATGCCACCCTGGCCGGAGCAAAGCTGCGCCTGCGTCCGATTCTTATGACCGCCTTCGCGTTCATTCTCGGCACCGTTCCGCTGGCGCTCGCGACAGGCTCGGGAGCCGTGAGCCGCAGGGTGCTCGGAACAACCGTCATCGGAGGCATGCTCGCAGCCACCCTCATCGCCATCTTCATCATCCCGGCCTGCTTCTTCCTTGTGGAAAAATATTTTGTGGGCGGAAAAGAAAAAGCCCCCGATCCGTCGGCCGCGCCTCCCCACGAATCCTAGGCCAACCCGGCGGGCTGGAATGCGGGCGGTCCCTCCACCCCCAGCAAATCCGCGCGCAGGCTTTGCTCCATCTGGTCGACCTCCTGCCTGGTCATGACGCCCTCGTGCCAGGAGATGGTGGCGCTGAGACGGCCCTCGCGCTCGCTGAAGAAAATCCCACTGCCGGGAGGTTGGGACACGGCAGGGATATGCCAACCATTTTCGATGCGGGCGCCGCAGAAGTCGCGCAGCCCGGCCAGGAACTCTCCCGTGTGGGATTGGAAAAACGAAACCATTTGGCCTCCGGTATCGCGCTGGAGGAACCTTCGGTAAAGCGCCGGCGGCATGCGCCGCATCCACCAAAGCACCATGGCGGCAGAAGTCTCAACCCCCTCGCGCACGGCGGCCGCGAACTGCGAATGCACGGCAGCGACAGCTTCCTCGAATCCCCGCACCACCGGCGCCGGCAATTTGAAATGCAAGACCGTGACCTGATTTTGAAAAATGGGATGCCTGTCCTTCGTGCTTCGGCTTTGGATGGGCACCGGGCTCACATACGACACCGGCTCGACGCCGCGCAATCGAAAGACCGCCGCATGCGCCCTCGCGACGGCCGCAAAGAAGTAGGGCATTTGAAAAATCCCGCCGGTGAGCCGCGAGGCACGCTGCTGGATTTGCCGCGTTTCCCCGAGCGAAAAACCCATCACACGAAATTCCGAGCGTCCGGGCTGGGGCCGCGGGCCTCCGAGCGACTGAAAATCCGGCGGCTTCAACTCATAATGGCGCCGCACAAATGCACGGGTGGCGCGCCAGCGTGCCGCAATTCCCGCCGGGGGGGTAAAAGGCTCTCCCCAAGAGGCTACGGGAACCGCCTCTCCGCACGGGGGAGTTTGAGCCCAGCCCGCGAGTTCCTGAAAAGCGAGTTCCGCGCCCCGGCCATCGAAAAGCAAATGAGACCAGCGTGCGACAACCGTCGTTCCACGCTCGCCGCGCACATGGTGGAGTTCGAAGCAACGCTCCCCGTTCCCTGCGAGAAGATTCCGGCACAGGGCGGTTACGGATGTGCCAGAGGGATGTTCTGTCACAGACACGGCGTCGGGCCGGAGAATCCGAGGCGTGCGCCAGCGGGGAACTCCGAAGAGCCACGCGCGCTCGAGCTTGGCCTGCGAGAGCGGGTGGGTGAGCGAGAAGCGCCTCACCGCTCCGGCAAGGGCGCAGGCATCGAAGCCCTCCCCGAGTTCCAGCACGGTGAGGCCCACATTGCGACCCTGCCCGCCGGAGCGCATGAGATCCTCGAGCGCCAGAAAAAACGCATCACAACCTGTGAGGGGAACCCTCACCGAGCCGGAGACGGGGGCAGGGTGCATTAGGAAGGGCGGCCGTCCAGTGCGCCGACTTGCTGGAAAAGGGATGGAGTGCGGGTCGCCACTCAGGGACGCTTAATGTTTTTCACGGCCTTCACGATGGGCTCGAGGAATCCGGCAACCTTCGCATGGAGCACATCGGATTTCCCAAATTCGCCGATACGGCGCACAATCGCGCTCCCGACGACCACGGCGTCGGATTCCCCCGCGACCTCGGCGGCTTGTTCCGGAGTGGAAATTCCAAAACCCACGGCGACCGGCAGGCTGGTGTGTTTTTTGATTTCATCCACCTGCGCGGCGATGCCGATCGAGAGACTCGCCTGCTCGCCGGTGACACCCTCGCGCGAGACGTAGTAGATGAAACCCTCGGCCGACTTTGCGATGAGTTCCATGCGTGCGGGGGGGGTGGTGGGCGCAATGAGACGGATCGCCAGCAAGCCGTGGGATTTTGTGAGTTCGGCATTCCGCACAGCCTCATCGGGGGGCAGGTCGAGGATAAGAATCCCGTCGGCTCCGGCGGCGGCGGCATCCGAGTGGAATTTGTCAAACCCGTGGATATAAACCGGGTTCAAGTAGGTGAAGAGGACGATGGGAATCTCCGAGGTGCGACGGATTTCGCGCACGGCCTCCAGCACGCCAAGCACGGTGGCTCCGGCGGCAATGGCGCGCCCGGACGCTGCTTGGATCGTTGCTCCGTCGGCCAGGGGATCGGAGAAGGGAATGCCCAACTCCACGATATCAACGCCCGATTTCTCGAGCACGGCAACGAGCCCCGGCAGGGATTGCAAATCCGGATCGCCCGCCGTGATGTAGGCGATGAACCCACACTGGCGGGCGGCGCGAAGGTCTTGGAATTTTTGGTCGATCCGATTGGGAGATTTCATGAGGTGGTTGTTTTTTGGGTTCCGCGGGTGATCCGGACTCCGAGCAAAGCGATATCGGCAGGGGTCACGCCGCTGAGGCGCGCGGCTTGGCCGAGGGTTTCCGGGCGCACTTTGGAGAGGGTGTGAATGGCTTCTGTGCGGAGTCCGTTGATTTTCTCAAAGTCCACCCAGTCGGGGATCGCCTTCCCCTCATGCCGTGCGGTGCGGGCGATCTGCTCCTCTTGCCTGGTGATGTAGCCGGCATACTTGAGGTCGGTCTCGAGCTGTTCCCAGACGCCTTGGGGGAACTGGTTGCGGATTTCGCTGGGCAGGATGTGCCAAGTATTTTCCGGACGCTTGAGCCAGCGCTCGAGCGGGATGGCATCGATTTGAAATTCGTTGAGGCGGCCATTGAGGGTGGCGAGTTGGTTTTGCTTCGCTTGGAACCTGGTGGCGCGCTCGCCGGTGACAAGGCCGGAGGCGATGCCTTTTCCGGAAAGCCGGAGGTCGGCATTGTCCTGCCTGAGCAGGAGGCGGTATTCGGCACGGCTCGTGAACATCCGGTAGGGCTCGGGCGTGCCTCGAGTCACAAGATCGTCGAGCATCACGCCGATGTAGGCCTCGTGGCGGGCGAGTGTGAACGGGGGGCGCGCGAGGGCCTTGAGCGCGGCATTGGCGCCCGCGACGAGCCCCTGGGCGGCGGCCTCCTCGTAGCCCGATGTGCCGTTGATTTGTCCGGCAAAGTAGAGACCTGGCAGCCGCTTGGTTTCAAGTGTGGTGTGGAGCTGGGTTGGCGGGCAATAATCGTATTCCACCGCATAGCCGGGCCGGAGGATCTCTGCGTTCTCAAGCCCACGCACGCTGCGAATGAAGGCGTATTGGACTTCAAAGGGCAGACTGGTCGAGACGCCGTTGACGTAGATTTCATCGGTGTGGCGGCCTTCCGGCTCGAGAAAAAGCTGGTGCTGGCTTTTGTCGGCGAACTTCACGACCTTGTCCTCGATACTCGGGCAGTAGCGCGGCCCGACGCCCTCGATCACGCCGGAGTAGAGTGGCGACTTGTCGAGGTTGGTGCGGATGATTTCGTGGGTTTTTTCGTTGGTGTAGGTGATCCAGCAGCAAATCTGGCGGGCATGGAACCCCCCGTCACGCCACTCGTTGAGCGTGTGGACGTCATCCTCGCCGCGTTGAATCGTGTCAGCGATGTGGCTGAAAAGCGGTGGGGGTGTGTCCCCGTGTTGCTTCTCGCATTGGGAAAAATCGATGCTCTTGGCAAGGAGTCGGCAGGGTGTGCCTGTCTTGAAGCGCTGAACCTCAAAACCGAGGTCGCGCAGGCAGTCACTGAACGTGGAGACCGCATCGCCGAGGCGCCCTCCGGCTTGGTTGCGCAGGCCGACATGCAGGAGGCCGCGCATGAACGTGCCGGTGGTCACGACAACCGCCCGGGCATTGAAACGCAGGCCAAGATTGGTTTCCACGCCCTCGACGCCATCGTCCCCGACAACCAATCGCGTCACGTTGGCCTGCTTGATGTCCAAAAAGGGTTGGCGCTCGAGGAGGGCCTTCATGCGGAACTGGTAGGCTTTTTTGTCGCATTGGGCGCGGGGAGCGCGAACGCTCGGCCCCTTGGTCGCATTGAGCATGCGAAACTGGATGCCGGTCGCGTCGGTATTGAGGCCCATCGCGCCGCCGAGGGCATCGATCTCCCGGACGATGTGACCCTTCGCCAAACCGCCGATCGCCGGGTTGCAGGACATCTGCCCAACGGTGTCGGCATTTTGGGTGAGCATGAGCGTCTCGCAGCCAAGGCGGGAGGAGGCCATCGCCGCTTCGATGCCCGCGTGCCCGGCCCCGATGACGATAACGTCGTAGGTTTTTGGATAAACGAAATCGCTCAAGTTACTTGGTGGCGAGGCCGTGCTCGGAGAGCTTCCGCTCGAGGACGTCGGGAGCGAGCATGAAGCTGTTTTTGAGGATGATGTCGCCTGCGACAAAATGATCGAACGTCCCGCGGATGGCGACGACCACGCCTGGGACGATGAAGGAACTCTGGTCCGAGAGGTTGCCGTTCCAGTCCGCGTGATAAACCGTTGCCTTTGTGTCATTGTCCGCGACCGCCACAACGGGCGAGGGAATGAAATCCGCGTTGAACAGCGCCTTGACATCCGGCGTGGGGCGGTCGGGCAGCTGCATGTGGACGGCAAGGAGCTCGCCTGAGGAGTCTTTGGATGGCGCGACCATGCCCACGCGACCATGCACGCAGATGCGCATGCCGTTGTATTTCTGGAGCGCGGCGGTTTCGGAATTGGAAAAATCATTCACGATTTGCTCCAAGGTGACGAATCCGTCGGGGGCCAATGGCTCGAGAACCGGCTGGCTGATGGCCGCAATGGTCGACACCAGAAGCAACGCGAAAGTGAGCTTGATGGTCTTCATGGCAGGATGGGAGAATGGGGCATGCGCGCCTCGAAAGCAACGCCGCTCTCCTCCCGCGGAGGGGCGCAGGGCACGGGGCCGCACTTATTGTGTGCCTCCCGGCTTGCCATGGGGCCGCACACGAGGTTGATAGGTCGGATGCGAAAGACAAAAATCATCTGCACGCTGGGACCTGCGTCGGACTCCGACGAGGTGATCAAGGGACTTCTTCAAGCAGGGGCGAACATTTTCCGCCTGAACATGAGCCACGCCAGGCACGATTGGGTGAGGGACGTGGTCAAACGCATCCGCACCATCGCAGCCGATCTGGATTGGAATTGCGGCATCCTTTTGGATACGCAAGGGCCGGCGATCCGGACGGGCGATCTGCCGGTGAAGCTGAATCTCAAGCCTGGCGACATTTTTGAATTCACCGTGAGGGGAGCGCGCAGCGAGGAGGACTACTCGGTGGATGTGAACTACGACGGTCTCGTCAATGACATACATGTGGGCGACACCGTGCTTGTAGACAACGGCGTGTTGCATATGAAGGTTCTCGAAAAAGATTCCAATCGGGTGCGTTGTGAGGTGCTCACGGAGGGCATTCTCGGCTCGAAACGCCACATCAATCTTCCCGGCGTGAAGGTCGGACTCCCCCCGCTCACGGAAAAAGACCACGCCGACATTCGGCTTGGCGTCGAGGTGGGCGTTGATTTTGTCGCGCTGAGCTTTTGCCGGGAGGCGGCGGATATCTTGGAGTTGAAGCGTGTGTTGAGATCACTCGGCAGCAAGGCGCGCACGATCGCCAAGATTGAGGATCAGAATGCGGTTAAATTTATCAAGGACATCATCGTGGCTTCGGATGCCGTGATGATTGCGCGCGGCGACTTGGGTATCGAATGCAAGATGGAGGAACTGCCCATCATCCAGCGGCGGATCATCAAACAATGCATCCAAATCGGCTGCCCGGTGATCGTGGCCACGCACATGCTGGAAAGCATGATTGAGAATCCGGTGCCGACGCGTGCGGAGATCACCGATGTCGCCAATGCGGTGTTCGAGCAGGCCGACGCCGTCATGCTGAGCGGGGAAACGGCCACGGGAAAATACCCTATTGAGTGTGTGCGCGTGCTCGACCGTGTGGCCCGGCGCATCGCACTGAGTGGCGGGGCGGGCTACGCCTCGGAGGCCATCCTCACCACCCAACGCCAGAAGACAATCCGCTCGGCAGTGATGCTGGCAAACTCGTTCGACCATGCGAAATTGATGGTCTTCACGCAGCATGGCGAGATGGTGGATTGCACAAGCCACCTCCGTCCCGAGCGTGCTCCGATCTTTGGCTTCACGCCCTCGCTGGATGTGGCCCGCCATCTCACACTCAATTGGAACTCGCACGTGCTGCGCATGGATTTCCACACAGATGCGGAGGAGACATTCAACGTCGCCGAGATGGAGTTGATTTCTCGCGGTTTGGTGAAAACGGGAGACAAGCTCATCGTCCTGCGTGATCTCGTCGAGGGCTCCGAAAAGTTCGAGTCGATCCAGATCCGCACGGTTCCTTGAGGCGGTATCCCTCCGTGGCGCCGGGATGGCGTGGCGGCAAAAAACCTCCTTCCCGTCAGAGCACGCCGGCCCGCAAGCCATTGAAAGACTGGCCGAGGTGCGCGATAACATCGCTGGCTCCAAGCGACTCCTGAGAGGCGCTCCCGCCGCGCAGGGCGAGTTCGGCGGCATGCCCGCAGACCCAGGCACCAAGCTGGGCGGCCTCGAGGGGTGTTTTTCCTTGGGCGATCAAGGCGGCGCACACGCCAGTGAGCACATCGCCCATCCCCCCGCCAGCCATTGCGGGGTGGCCGGTGGAGTTGTAGGCCGCTGCGCAGCCGCCCTGCCCGATGATGGTGCGCGGGCCCTTGAGGAGAAGCGTTGCGGGATATTCCGCGACAAAATCCTCGAGCCACTCGCGTCGGCTGCGGTTTTTTCGGGGGTAGAGGCGCTCCATTTCCAAGGGATGCGGGGTGAGGAGCCGCGGAGCCGCACAAGTTTTGAGCAGGGAGGGGCATTGAGAGACCGCATTGAGCGCATCGGCATCGACCACGCAGGGCACGGGCGACTTTGAAACGAAGTCGCGAACCATCTCGTCGCGCTCGCGTCCAAGACCGGGGCCGATCGCAACGGCATCGAATTTTTTATCAAGGAGCGCGGAGAAGTCTGTTACCGGGCTGACCATCACTTCGGGAATCACGGAGGCCGAGAGAACGGAGAGGATGTCCGGAGGAGCGAAAAGCGTGACCAAACCCGCGCCGGCTTTGACGGCGGCGGCGGAGCAGAGTCGCGCCGCACCGGGAAAATTGAGGGAGCCGGCAATGATGGCGACGCGTCCGCACTGGCCCTTGTGCATGTCGAAGCCGCGCGGAGGCAGAAGGTGCCGGAGGTTTTCTGCCTGCAAGACCTCTGCGGGATCGGCTCCCGCTGGCACGGGGATGCCCGGCAGCGCGGCGATCGCAAGGCGGCCGACAAAACGGGTGGAGGCATCCTCCAGAAGGCGGGATTTGGCAAAGGCGATTGAGATCGTGGCATCCGCCAGCACACAGGAAGAGCCACCCAGGCCGCTGGGCAGATCTGCGGCAAGGACCCAGGCGGCGCGGGCTTGGCGAAGTTCGTTGATGCGCCGAATGGCGGAGGCCACGGGCTCGCGGGGATCACCGGAGGAGCCGATGCCGAGGAGCCCGTCCAAGATGACCAGAGGTCTGCCTTCGGGGGCCGGATTCCCGCGCGGAATGCGGGCGAGTTGCTTCGCCGTGAGGGAGGCGAGGTCGCCGTCGGGGAAGATTTTTTCGATTTCGACTCCCCATCCCCAAGAAGCAAGGTGGCGGGCCGCAACCAGGACGTCGCCGCCATTGTGGCCTTTTCCGGCAAAGACGCGGCAGAGGCCGGGAGTCGGGTGGAATTGCCGCACGAGCCGGGCCACGTCCAGGCCAGCTTTTTCCATGAGGACCTCCGCCGAGGCTCCAGCTGAGAAAGCGGCTTTTTCCGCTTCGATCATCTGGGCAGCGGAGAGGATCATGGCATCAGGTGAAGAAGGACTTCACTCGATCGTAGAAGCTTTTATTGATGGGGTTGTTGTCATCCCCGCAAAGCTCGGCGAATTTTTGAAGGGACTCGCGTTGTTCGGCATTGAGTCGGGTGGGAACCTCGACTTGGACGTAGGTGAGGATGTCACCTTTGGCGATGCCTTGGAGGGCGGGCATGCCAAGGCCACGAATACGGAAAGTGGAGCCACCTTGGGTGCCTGCAGGAATTTTCAGGTTCACAGCGCCCTCGAGGGTGGGGACACGAATCTCACCGCCGAGCGCGGCGGTGGTAAAGGGAATCGGCACCTCGCAGGCGAGATCCATGCCGTTGCGGGTAAAAACCTCGTGCTCCTTGATGTGAACGACGACGTAAAGATCACCGGACGGGCCTCCGCGAAGGCCAGCCTCTCCGCCACCAGTGCTGCGAAGACGGGACTCGCTTTCGATGCCGGCGGGGATTTTAATTTTGACGCGACTTGTCTTTTCCACACGCCCTTCGCCTTGGCAGGAGTGGCAGGGCTTTTCAATGATGCGACCGGTGCCGTGACAGGCCGGGCAGGTTTGAGCGACTTGGAAAAAGCCGCGCGATGCGACCACCTGACCACGCCCGCGGCAGGTCGGGCAGGTGACAGCCTTGGAGCCTTTCTGCGCCCCGGTGCCGCCACACGGCTCGCAACTATCGAGCTTGCGAATCTCGATTTCTTTTTCACAACCCCGCGCCGCCTCCTCGAGAGTGATCTGCAAATCGTAGCGCAGGTCGGATCCACGTTGGCGCCCGGACGGATCCGCACCGCCACCGCCTCCACCAAAGAATTGCTCGAAGATGCCCCCTCCGCCTCCCGCTCCATTGAACACTTCGCGGAAGAGATCGAAGGGGTCGTGGAACCCGCCTCCGCCACCGCCTCCACCTTGGAAGGCGGCATGTCCGTAGCGGTCGTAGGCGGCGCGTTTATTGGAGTCGCTAAGGGCCTCGTAGGCCTCGCTCAGTTCCTTGAACTTGTCTTCGGCCTCGTGGTCGCCCGGATTTTTGTCGGGGTGGAATTTGACAGCGAGCTTCCGGTAGGCGCGCTTCAAATCCTCCGCGCTGGTGTTGCGATCAGCCCCGAGAATCTCGTAATAGTCCCTCTTGCGGCTCATTGGGGAGCGCCCTTGGAGACGATCACGGATGCCGCGCGGATGAGGCGGTCTTTGAGTTTATAGCCTTTGCGAACCTGGCGGATCACAATGCCCTCGGGAACGTCGGGGCTGAACTCCTGTGCGACGGCGTCGTGCCTGTTGGGATCGAATGGCTCTCCATCGGCAGTGACTTCCTCAAGACCGTTGCTGCGGATGAATTCCTGAAGTTGTTTCTGGACCATGGACATTCCCTGAAGCACGGAGGCGGCATCGGTCGATCCGCGAGAGGCATCAAGACCGAGCTCGAAATTGTCGATGACGGGGAGAAGTTTCTCAAGAAGTCCGTTGTTGGCGTAGCGGATGGCATCCTCTTTTTCGCGGAGCGAGCGCTTGCGGAAATTATCCAGGTCGGCGCGGGCGCGGAGGGCGAGGTCTTTGAGTTTGGCGGCCTCGGCTTCGAAGTCCACATCGGCAATCTCACTATCGATTCCAGTCCCGTCTCCGATGTCGGAGGAGGATTCCAATTCATTTGAAGTGTTCATGTTTTTGATATCGCAATAACTGTAAAATCGTCGTGTTTGAGCTGGTCGCCCGCGAAGGCTTTGACGTCCTCGGCGAGATGGCGCACCACCCCCTCGGCACCGTGCGGAGCACTGGCTTGAAGAGCCCCCACGAGACGATCGACACCGTATTCAAGCCCATCGGGATTCATGGCTTCCGTGGCGCCGTCGGTGTAGAGCAACATGCAGTCTCCAACCTCCATCACGAGATTCAAGTCAGTGCAAACTCTATTGAAGACCTCTCCACTGTCAATCCCGAGGGCGATGCCTTTGGGGCTGAGTTTTTCCACTTCGGCGGTGGCGGCGCGATAGAGAAGGGGGGCATCGTGTCCGGCGCGGGCCAGGTTTACCCGACCGCCCTCTTCCTCCAAAATCAGGTAAGCCATGCTGATGAACATGTCCTCTGTCATATCGGGGTAAAGCTGCTGGTTGACGCGTCGGAGGACGTCGGAAGCGTTCAACGCCTCGGTAGCCTCGCGGCGCAGCACCCCGCGGCACATGGCCATGATGAGGGAGGCCGGCACGCCCTTGCCGGAGACGTCGGCAATGGCGACTCCGAGCCGACCCGGGCCAAGCGGGATGTAGTCGAAGTAATCCCCGCTCACGTGTCTGGCTGCGAGGCTCATCGCGCTCATCTTGTAGCCGGGAAAAACCGGAGCCGCACCTGGCAGAAGAATGCGCTGGATGTCGCGCGCGATCTCAAGGTCCCGATCCATGAGTTTCTTCTCCCCCGCCTCGAGGTAGATGGCCTCGTTGTAGAGGGCGAAGGCGCTCTGCTCGGCGATGGCCCGGAAAACCTTGAGATCCTTCTCCTCGAAGGCGGGGCCGGGAAAGGGATTTGCGAGTGCCATGACCCCTAGGATGCGGTGACGGTAGACGAGAGGGCCGACGATGGCGGAATGCGCAGGCAACAAACCGTCCGCACCGGCGGTGAGGAGTCGGGCCTCGCCCGTCCTCCAGCAATCGGCAATGGGGCCTGGAGTGTCCTTGGTGACGGGCTGGAGTTGGAGAAAGCTCTCAAGGGCCTCGGCGCTCTCTCCCGCCTGCTGGAGGATGTGATCGGGAATCGGGAAAAAAGCCGGACAGCCGGCGGTCATAAAAGTCGGGGTAAGGCTGGAGTCGGACTTGTTGGCGAGATAGAGAGCGCCGAAACGGGCATCGAGGATGCGCGTCGAGCTTTCGACGATGAGCCGGTGCAGCTCGAAGCTCCGGAAGCCTTCGGAAAAAGCGGCCCCTATGCCGTGGAGAAAATCGAAAACCCGGTCCTCCTCGGCCTGCAACTCCTTCAATCTCTGCTCGAGGATGGCTGCCCGTGCATGGCTTTGCTTGACGACCATGAGCGAGGCGACAAGCGCAATGAAGAGAAGCGCAGCAATGAAAAAAATCCACATGAAGGCAGGAACCTCCCACCTTCAAGTAAAGAAGGCCGCTCGATCAAGACCGATTAATTCTGCCCGGCCGCTTCGCCGATCTCCTGACGGAGATATTCGATGACGTCTTGGAACCTCACGGCGTTGCGGGGATCAGCCTCCACGAGGGCCTCGTGCGCACGCAGGATGGCCGCTTTGTGTTCATCGGGCGCGACGGCGCAAGGCGACGCCTTGTGCAGCGAAGACGGCGGGGGAGACCCGGGATCAGGTTCGACTTGGAAGAGGTGATCCAAGCCCAGGCTCTCCAGCAACGAAAAATTGCGGGGATTGGCCCGCACCACGCGCAGCAGGCCGTTTTCGAGGTCGCGAAGTCTGAAGGCCACAGCGGCCAGAGTGCCCATGAAGGTCGAGTCCATGAGCTCGCACTTTTCAAGATCGAGCACGAATTCGGCATGGCCTTTGGCGATCATGCGTTGGACAAAATCCTTCACACATCTGCAGTTTTCAAAAGTTCCGCGGCCATCGAGTTTCATCCAGACAGCGCCGTTCAGGCTGCCAACGAGGATGGATGATGTTTTGCTCACGACTAACTGAATCTACAATAAGTCCGGGACGGGTAGGATGTCAAACTGCGGCTACCTCCACATGTAAGACTGGCTGAGGCCGACGATGCGACCGTCAACTATCAAGAGGACGCGCCAGGACGTGACGCGTCCGTTTTCAAGAAAATCATCTCCCGTAACCTCGAATGTCGATCGGTGCGAGCCGATAGAATCCGGGTAATACCGCTCTTGAGCCATGACGTGGTTGGCCAATCCGGCCTGGCGGTATTCGAGTCGGAGGGTGACATCCGACCGAGTCGAGGTGCGCCAGAAGACAGTGTAGTAGTTGCCATAACGCTGGGCTATTTGCATTCCATCCACCGCTCCCCAACTCCGGCGCGAGCGCTCAAAGAGGACCGGTTCGCTTTTGGTCTCGGGTTCGGCAATTGCGGGATCGAAGGCGGAGAGCAGGATTTTCCGAAATTCGTAGGAGTCGTCGAGCGCGAGGGGGAGAACATTGGCCTTCTCAAGGCGGGTGGCCGGACCTTCCGGGGTGGCGCAGCCTGCAAGCAGGACCGAAAGGACCAAGCAGGACAGCATGGTGGAACGTGTCATTGCAGCGGATCAAAGCGGGTTTGCCGAAAGCTGTCAATTTTACGGCGGTAGCGGCGCATTGCATTGCCAGGGGCCAAAAGCTAACTTCCGCCGCAGTGGAACCCGCTTCATCTCCAACGAACCCAGGCGGGCTGCAAGGTCGCATCGAGGAGGGGCTGCGACTCGCCGCCCGCGCCCAAGCCGCCTGCAAACGGGCTCTCCGCCGCATTCAGGGCCGGCCGCGCACAGTCACCGAGGGTCCGAATCTGCTACCCACGCTCATTCAAGTGCTCGCTGCCTTTTCGCGCGTGGACGGCGAATTGCTCGAGGAGGAACTCGACTCGAGCCTCGGCTTTCTGCGCTACGACTATCCGGACGCCGTTTACTCCGAGCTGCGGGAACTCTTCCGTAATGCACTCCAGCAAAATCAAGATCTCGACGACATGGCCCAAAAGTTGGCGGGGAGGATCAGCGAAGAGCGCAAAATCCTCCTCGGTGTCCAGCTCTACGACCTGATCGCCCGCGCTGGACTGAAGAGTGAAGCGGTCGTCGCCTACTACGAGTTCATGTCGCGCCTCGGCATGGCCTCGCAGGCGATTGACATTGTTTACCAGCTCAATGCCGACGAGAAAGCCGACACGTCGATCTACAGCTCCGGGACCTCCCCTCTTGAGATGGTGAGCTTCGGCCACCGCGATGCGACCGATGTCGTGCTGGCTGGCTTCAGCACCGACGAGCGTCTGAACACCTATCGCTTCGGCGATCTTGTCATCATCAAGAACCTGAGCGGGCGCACGCTGATCGTGCAGGGTCGCGCGCTTGAACCAGGCAGCTTCGCCCGCCTCTACCCCGGCCAACGCGTGATCGTGGACGATGTGGTTCTCACCTACGCGGACCTTATTTTCTATTTCAACGCGAAGAAAAACGTGACGATGCCCGAGATCTTCGTCGCCGTGAGCGAGGATGACGAGGTCACGCTTGAAAAAAACCGCTCAAGGGAATCCTGCCTGCAGGTCGCCTTTGGGCTGAGGGTCAGCGTGAAGGCGCTCAAGGATGTGGATGCGATTCTTAATGGGGTGCGCCTCACAGCCCGCCGGGAAGTGGTTGCCACGCTCGAGGACAAGATCATTTTCCACAACGACAGCGAGCTTGAGCTTGATTACCTGCGGCTGCGCGCTCGCTCCTACGGTGGACGCTTCCAGCTCAAGCCCTCGAAAAGCGAGTATCTCGTTTCGAACAACCCCGGGCTTCTTGAGGAGGACGACATTCTTCTGGCACCGGGCTCCGGCGGCGATGTGCTTCTGAGGATCTCTTGCGATTACGAAAAAAAAGTCGGCCGCATGGAGGTTCTGCAAGCCGACCGTCCGATCCTGGTCCACGGCATGCCTGTGCGGAATTCCTGCCCGCTCGCGGATGGCGACACGATACGGGTGGACACCGGCCAAGTGCTCCGGTGCAACTTCTCCGAGCGCCTTATCGAAGAAGAGAAGAACCTCATCCGCACCCTCGATGTGCGCGATCTGGTCTGCCGGTTCAGCAACAGCATGGTGGCCATAGATGGAGTTTCGTTCACTGTTGAACGTGGGGAGATGGTTTGCGTGATGGGAGCCAGCGGGTGCGGCAAGAGCACGTTGCTGCGCGGGCTCTCTGGCCAGTTCCCACCGGCTCAAGGCGAGGTGCTCTTCAACGGCCGCAATCTCTACGCGAATTACGAGGTCCTGCGCAAATACGTGACCTACATCCCGCAATACGATGCGTTCGACGAGCACCTCACCATCGAGGAAAACCTCGAATTCGCCGCCGCCATCCGGGCCCCCCACCTCACCCGCCGCGAGCGACTCCGGCGCATCGACGTGAAACTCGCCGAGCTCGGGCTCAACGAACGCCGAAACTCCGTGGTGGGCACGTCCAACCAGAAAATCCTCAGCGGCGGCGAGCGCAAACGCCTCAATATCGGACTCGACATGGTCAGCTCGGCCGACATTTTCCTCTTCGACGAACCCACCAGCGGCCTGAGCTCGAAGGACTCCGAGCACATCATGGACATCATCCGCGACATGTCCCACAACAAGATCGTGCTGGTTACGATCCACCAGCCGACATCGCGCATTTTTCAGATGTTCCATAAGGCGATCGTGCTCGACCGCGGGGGCAAGCTCGTCTTTTTCGGCACTCCAGAAGAGACGCTCCATTACTTCGCGGAGGCCGAGAGCCATCAATCCACCACCTCCGCAGCCGGGGGATGCGACACCTGCGGAGCAACGCGGCCGGAATTTATCTTCGATGTTTTGGAGACTCCGCTTCGCGATCTCGGCGGCGACATCATCCTTGAGGAAAACAACCGGGGACAGCTCGTTGCCGCTCGCCGCTACTCGCCGGACTACTGGAGGGACAAATACGAATCTTATCGGTTGATGAAAGAAGTGCGGCAGCCTGCAACGCCCCGCGAGCAGCCTCCGGCACCGCCCTCCGACCCGCGTCGCCGCGAGCGACTCAGGCCGCGCGAGCACTGCCGCCAGTTCACAATTCTTCTACGCCGCGCGTTTCTCAGCAAACTCCGCAACCGAGCAAACCTTCTCACAACTGTTCTCGAAGCTCCGTTGCTGGCGTTCCTCACCGGCATGGTGCTGCGCTACTCGGAGAGCTCGGTTTACGATTTCGCATCGGCTTTCCACATCCCGACCTATCTCTTCTTGGCCCTCGTCGTTGCCATGTTCCTCGGCCTTACGAACAGTGTGGACGACATCATCCACGACCGCGCAGTCCTCATGCGCGAAAGGAATCTCAACGTGAATATCGGCTACTACGTTACGGCAAAAGTTCTCACGTTGGGATTTTTCGCCATCATCCAATGTGCGTTGTTCGCCCTTATCGGAAATGCCCTGCTCTCCCTGCGCGATGGGTTCTGGATCCTTTTCACCGCCATGTTTCTCACGGCCGCAAACGGCGCAGCGATAGGCCTCGTAATCTCTGCACTCGTCGCACAAAGCAAGACCGGCATCCTCATCATTCCCGTGATTCTCATCCCTCAGATCATCCTCAGCGGGGCTTTGATCAAATACGAGGAGATGAACCGCAACCTTGATTTCATCCACGCCATCCACCAATGGGTAAACAGGCATCCCGACAGCGCCATGCCGGCCCGCAGCGATCTGCAGGTGCCTCTCATCTGCGAAATCATGCCCACACGCTGGTCCTACGAGGCTCTCGTTTACGCCCAAGCAAAACTGAATCCGCTCACCCAGCGACAGGAAAAAATCCAATCGATGATCAACGATCTCGTCCGGCAGAGAAGCCCCTCGGCGGGCGAGGAGGAACGCCTTGAAGATCTCAAGGACACACTGGCCCTCCTCTCCGGCCTGGAAGGCGCGAATCCCCGCGAACTTCGCGCTGCGTTCCGCCGAATAGATGACATCATTGGAGGAGCCCCGTTCAAGCCGGCACGCTTCTCCAAGCTCGGAACCGGGCTGACGGCCGAGCAGGTTTACGTGAATCAAAAAATCACCGATCTCGTCTCGAAAGCCGAGATGGAGCAGAGCGACTACCGCGAAGACCGCCACCTCAATGTCTTCTTCGGTCCCGTGAAAGAATATCTCGGTATCCGCGTCGGCCTCCTGTGGTTCAACGCCGCCGTCCTCATCACCTCGACTCTCGCCCTTTTCGTCGTGCTGGGAATCATCCTCCGCCACCAGATACGGATGCGCTTCTCCTGATGACAGGCGGGCGAATGCCTCCGGGCGGTTTACAAATGTCGCCCGAAGAAACTTGCCGAGATCAGGCGAATCAAAGCGGCGTCAGGTTTTGCGGCTCAAAACCCAGTTGGTTGGCGCCACTCGATGTGGACTGCCGTTTTTGAGAGGTGTTCAAAAACGCCATCCAGCGTGATCGGCTCGAGTTCCCTGAAAGCGACTTTTGTTTCCTGAGTGTAAACGGGAGCCGCATTGGCCCCCTCGCCGGCGCCTTTTTCATTTCCAGAGGGACCAACCTGTTGTTTGACCTTTTGGACTACGATAATCTCCCTTCCGACTTTCTGAAATTTAAAGCCGGACGCACCGCTCCCGCTGTTCATTCTTGTAAAACGCTTGACATCCGATGTAAAAGTAACCTTTCGGTTATTGCTTCCTTCAAGATCCAAGATGAGATCGTGGGATTGGACGCCTTTTACCAGAGCCTTTTGAAGAACCCCTGAAACAGTGATTCGACGGTTTTTTAAGGCTGTCGCAACTTGTTCTGGATATTTTCCACATATGAGCAACAGCTCTTTGGAATCGATGGGGTTTTTTTCAATGCAACTGTTTATTTCCTCAAGAGGGGTTTGTTCCCTTTGATTTTTTTCGTATTTTTCCCAACCCAAATAGCCTCCTCCGGCTAGGAGAATCACAAGAAGGAACTTGAACATATGAAAAGAGGCTGTCTGTATTTTGAGAGTTTGAGCGAGGCCTGCATGCGGCTTAATAGAGAGGGAATCTCTCTGTTTTATGACGTAGAAGAGTGTGTAGGGATGACACCTTGAAAAAAAAGCGTGGAAGGAACAAGAGGAATTTATTTTAGGCGCATGGCCCATAACACCCCCTTCGATTCTTCGGTGTGTGAACGGGATTTTTCCCCTGTCTGCGAAGGGATCGGGCGGAAGATTAGAGCGTGGCCGGGGTAGTGCCTTTGAGCTTGGACTCGAGAGTGCGGAGGTTTGAGTCGAGTTGGTCGAGACGGAATCTCGCGAGCGCCTGGCGGGCCGCTTCGCGCATGGCTTGGAGACGCTCGGGGTCTTCAGCGAGCACATGGATGGCGCGAGCGAGTGCGGCGGGGTCGCGTGGGGGAATAAGAAATCCATCAACGCCATCGGTCACGACACGGCCGCAATTCGGGGTGGTGATGACGGGGAGACCGTGGGCCATGGCCTCCAGTTGGGTGAGAGCGAATCCGTCGGAGATGGTGGGGAGCACGAAAACATCGGCCCGAGTGTAGAATTCGCGCACACGGTCGCGAGTTACGGGACCGTGAAAGCGGACATTGGAGGCGGCTGTGACGACACATTGATCACTGATGGAGATGGGCCCGACGATATCCATCTGGATATTTTCGCTGCGCAGGAGTTTGGCGGCCTCGAGGAGATATGGCACGCCTTTGCGAAGGTTCACTTGGCCGAGAAAAAGCACACGGAGAGGCTCTGCCTCTGGCTTAAGCGGGATCGGAGACGGGGGCCCGGCAAGCTCGGCGGCCTCATAGGCGAGTGGAACAATGTGAATTTTTCCGGCGGGCACGCCTTGCCTCACGAGGGCTTCGAGGGTCCATTGCGAGTTGACCATGACGGCATCGGCGAGCGCCCATTCGGCTCTGCGCCAGGCAGAATACCGCTCTGGAACGAGGAGTCGAGCCTTGGACCATGCAGGCCAACGTTTTTCCTCTTCTTGGACCATCTCGATTTCGACTTGCGCGGGGTCCATCTGGCAAACAACACAGGCTGCCCCGCGATCCTTGGCCCATGCGGCGGCCTCGAGAAAGCCGGTGTCGTAACCGAAGAAAATCGTATTCTCCCAACGTTGGTCACGGCGGCGTGCGAGGCTGGAGCGGACTTGCCGGCCAAAGCGGTGGCCGATGCGGAGAAATTCAGCGTAGGGATCGACCGGGCGGCGCAACCGCTGGCGAAGGCCGTCGAGAATGGCCGAAGTGTTGAAGGAATACACCTCGGCGTCGGTGAGTTCCTCATGGGCGCGGCTGGTGAGTCGGTGTGCGCGGGCGGTGCGGCCCAAGGTGTGCCAGAGGCCGTGCGACCAATAGTCTGTGAAAAGCGCTTCGAGCCGACCGGATCGATGCAACACGCGAGGGATGGCATAATGCTCCCTTGCTCCGATCTGCGAACAGATCCAGGAGGTGCTGGGTGCATGGACTTTGAAGCGTTGCTTTGAAATAACGGGGATAAAAAGACCACCAAAGCGCGCGGGTGGGGAGATTAAAAAGATCGTCCGGATTTTTCCTTGCGGGTCCCGTCAGGCAGTGGTTGATTTCGTTTCGCCCGCACGCATGCAGTTGGTTCATGTGCGCACTGCGACACAACACACATTTTTCGCCGGGGGTATAGCTCAGTTGGTAGAGCGTCTCGTTCGCAATGAGAAGGCCAGGGGTTCGAATCCCCTTACCTCCACTTTTCTGAATGCCGATAATTCCTGTTCCCGATGATCTGCGCACTTGGGTCGAGATCGACCATTCCGCATTACGGCAAAATCTTGCCTTTGTGCGGAGGAGGATCGGAACCGAGGCATCGATCCTTGCGGTGGTGAAGGCCAACGCCTACGGGCATGGCGCGGAGGAGATCGTTCGCACACTGTCCGGCGATACGGCGGTATTTGGAGTAGCGAATCTCGGTGAGGCGGAGAAGGTGGTGGCGGCGGGCACCGGGCGCGATGTGCTGCTGATGAGCCCATGCCTGCCTGCGGAGCGCAAGGCGGCGGTCAAGGCGGGACACATCGTTACCGTTTCCAGCGCGGAGGAGGCGCAGGCTTTTGCGAGGTTCGGAGGGGTGCGGGTAAACTTTAAAATCGACACGGGCATGGGCCGCATCGGGTGTCGGAAAGACCGGGCCGTCGAGGAGGTGTCGCGACTCATCGCGGCGCCGGGCGTCGATTTGCACAGCCTTTCCACGCACCTGCCTTCGGCGGATGTGGATTCGGGCTTCACGGCGACGCAACTGCGGGAATTCAGGCAATTACTTGGAGAGCTGAGGGCGGTTGTCGGCAAGGTGGCCTGCCATGCCTTGAATAGCGCGGGGCTCCTCACAAAGCCCGAGCATGACTTCGATTTCGTAAGGCCGGGGTTGATTCTTTACGGTGTGTCGCCGTTGCCGGAATACCAGCGGGAGCTTGTTCCAGTGCTGGCGTGGAGGGCCCGCGCTGTGCTGGTGCGCGACCTGCCGGAAGGCGCTGGCGTGAGTTATGGAAGGTCCTTTGTCACCACCCAAGCGACACGCGCCGCGGTGCTGGCCGTCGGCTACGCGGATGGTTTTCCGAGGCAGGCTTCGGGACAGGGAGCCGGGGTTCTTTTGCGGGGAGTCTGGTGCCCCCTGCTCGGGAGGGTGACGATGGATCAGATTGTGGTCGATGTTTCCGGCGTGCCGGGAGTCCGCGAGGGGGATGTGGCCACGCTGATCGGACGGGACGGAGACCGCGAAATACCCGCCCAAGAGCTCGCGGGGCAGGCGGACACAATTCCATGGGACATTCTCGCCCGCATCGGAGAGCGTGTGGAACGCATCCATGCGCGCGCGTCGGACTTAGGAGAAGAACCGGATCGTTAGTGGAAAATCGTAAGCCTGACCGTTGCTGGCTTTGACCGCTCCGTTAATGACGAAGACGAGCCAGAAAACAATGAGCACAAAAGGCAGTGCGATCGGAACGATGAGGCAGGAACCGAGGACAGCCACGATGCTTGAGGTTAAAAACCAAAGGCTCCAGGAGATCTGGAAATTCAGCACATTCTTGCCCGCGGCATCTAAGCCCGGCACATCGTTTTTCTTGAGCAACCAGACGATGAGCGGGCCAGCGATGTGCCCGAAGCCAACGAAAACCAAACCAGCCAGTGCGCTGAGATGGAGGATGGTGATCCATTGCCTTTGAGCTGGCCCATCGGCTTCGGAAGGCAACGGCGGCACGGACGGTTTGTCAGGCGGTTCCATACGACAAGCCTCGTGTTGGCTTTCCATAAAATCAAGACGTGCGGATTTGGGGTTTCAAAAATCGGATGGAATCGCGGGAAGGCATCGTTTAAAGAAATGGTTTTATGAGATCACTCCCCGTCCTGCCTCTAGTGCTTTGTTTAACGCTTATCGCCCTGCCTCAGCCTCTGCGGGCACAGTCGCAGGCGGCGCAAAAGGAATACGAGGCCGCCTATGGTTTGTTCTCCAGCGCGGACTACAAGGGCGCTGCAGAGGCCTACCAGGAGGTCATCAAAGGGTATCCCACAGATCTTCTGGTTCAACCGGCAACCATCCAAATGGGCGTGTGCCAGTTTTATCTGGGAGAGTTCGACAAGGCATTGGCGAATCTCGAAAAATCCAAGAGCGGACCACCTCTCGGCACGGAGCAGGCCTCACTCGTCGACAACCTGCGCCCACAGATTCTCGGGGCAAAGGCGATGTCCCTCCCTCCCGGTGATGCGTCGCGCAAAGGAATTTTTGAGCAAGCGATCAAGAGTTATTCGGAATTCATCGCGAAATACCCTCAGTCCGCCGACATCGAAAACGCCCTCTATGGCCGCGCGCTTTGTGAATACCAAATTGGAAATTACGACAAGACGGTCGCAGACTTGCAATCGGCCATTCTGAAATTCCCCGCGAGCGGGACTATTCAGGGCAGCAAGAATCTGCTCGCGATCGCCTTTGCCACACAGGGCGGTGAGGAGTTGATGCGGGATGGCGGCGACAAGGGCAAGGGACTCGCTCTTCTCAAACAGGCCGAGGACAACCTTCGCCAAATCATTTCGGATAAAAAAGACCTTGCCCTTGTGAACGATGCAAACTTCCAGCTCGGCGAGATTCTCTTCATGCGTGGAGCGCAGAGCGCCGAGGAGCAGCGCCAGGCGATCTACGAGCAGTCGGCCGCTGCGTATATGGCGGTGATGTCCAAGGAAGACGTGGTTGCCATGCAACAGGAGAAAATCAAAGCCTTCGGCCCGCGCAAGGCCGCTGCGCTTCGCGCCCGCGACATCGCCCTCAAAACCCAACTCGACAAGGACAATGAGCGCGAACTCAGAAAGCTCTCCGAAATAACCTCCAAACCCGACCAGACCGCGCCCGCCCTTCTGAAGCTTGCCGAGATTTTTTTCAACGCCGGAAAATACAACCAGTCCCGCGTTGTCATCACACACGTGAGTCCATTCCTCACAAGCGATGACGAAAAAATGCGGGCCCTCTATTACAAGACGACGACCTACGCGATCCAAGGAGCCGCCGAGCCCGCTGTGAAGGGCTACGAAGAATTCCAATCCACCCACAAAGGCAAGCCCATCGCCGACAACCTGCCCTTCCTCATCGGCAATCTCTTCCTTTCCCGAGGCAACAATGCGGAAGCCATTCGCTACTTCGACGAGTCGCTTGCGATCTATCCGCAAGGACGCCTGGCCGGGCTCTCGGTCGCACAGAAGGCGCAGGCACAAGTGGGCCTGCGGCAATACGACGAGGCGCTTCGCACCTTCCAAGGCAGCTTGGAAAAAAGCCCATCGCCCGAAGTGGCCGTGGTCGCACAGTCGGGCATTGCGAATATTTATCGCGACACGGCGAAGTGGGACGAGGCGATACCCGCCTACAAGCTTGTCGGTGAAAGGCACCCCGGCACACCACAGGCCGTTGAAGCGGATTACTACATCGCCGTCTGCACACAGCAGAAAGGCGACAATGCCGGAGCCATTCCAATGCTGGAGGGATTTATTGCCAAACACGGGGACAACCCGCTCATCCCGCTCGCGAACTTTGCGCTCGCAAATGCGCAAGTCGCCGTCGGGAAGAAAGAGGAAGGCCTCGCGACCTTTGCCGGGCTGGCGGAACGATTTCCCGACTCGCCACCAGCTCCCGTGAGCTACTTCGCCCGCGCACAGGTTTATGCCGCCGATCAGAAGCCCGAAGAGATCAACAAGCTCATGCGCGTGTTCATCGAGAAATACCCGCAGAGCGAGAATATTTTCTTCGCCTACAATAGCATCGCGCAGAATGCCGCCGGAGCAGGGAATCTCGACGAGGCCGCGACAGCGTGGACCGAGTTCGCTGAAAAGCATCCCGAGAACCCGAACACGCCCGGAGCGCTCATCAAGCTGGCCGAACTGCAGCGGGCCTCCGCGGAACGCCTTGCCACAAACTACACCTCCCTCAATGAGAGCGACCGCAACGCGTGGAAGGCTTCCATGGAGGCATCCAGCGCGACACTCGAAGGCCTCCTTGAAAAATACCCAAAAAGCGCTGACGTTGCCCCCGCCCTCCAATCCCTGCTGACCAACCAACGCCTGCTCCTGCGCTCCGATTTGCTCACCGACGCTGCCGTGGAGGCCTACTTCCAAGGCCTTGCCGACAAGGCCTCCGAAGCCGACGCACGCAGCAAGATTCTCTTTGCCGTCGCGGGCTTCATCTCGGAAAAAGACAAGCCCCGTGCGCTGGTGAAAATGAACGAAGCCTACGATGCCAGCGTGCTTTACGGCCCGAAGGATATCGATATCTACGGCCTCGCCCTACTCGAGGCCGACAAGACCGACGAGGCGCAGGCCGTCTTTGAAAAGCTTGCGGCAGACTACCCCGTTCCAGCCGGGACGGCTCCGAATGCCGCCCCCACACTTGTTCAGGAGTCCCAGGCCACCGCCATCTTTGGCAAGGGCCGCGTCGCCCAAGAGCGCGGACAGACAGCCGAGGCCGGCCAGTTCTTCCAAGAACTCAAAACCACCTATCCCTGGTCGCCCAAGGGACTCGAGGCGGACTACGGCATCGCCCAGTCCCTTCGCTCGCAGAACAAGCCCGACGAAGCGATGCAACTTCTGGGAGGCATCATCCGCGCGCAAAATGCCACAGCGGAACTCCGCGCAAATTCCTTCCTGATTTACGGGCACATCATGAAGGACAAGATGACTGCCGAGGCGGATCCCAAAAAGAAGGATGAGAACCGCAGCTCCGCGATTGATTTCTTCATGAAGATTCCACAGTTCTACTCGGGCGTTCCGGGCGCCGCCGCCGAGGGTCTTTGGGAGGGGGGTCAACTCCTCGAGCAGCAAGCCGCCGCCAGCACGGATCCTAAATTCAAGACCCAGCAACTCGGCCGAGCCAAAGCCTCCTACGAGCAAATCGTGAAGGATTTCCCCAACGAATCATTCGCTCCGCGGGCGCAAGAGCGCTTGCAGGCCCTGCCAGCCCAGTGACACGCCCCGCACGCGCCAGCGAGCTTCTCAAAAGACTCCCTGGAATTTATCCGGACGCGCACTGCGAGTTACAGCACTCGAACGCGCTTGAGCTTCTCGTTGCCACAATCCTCTCCGCGCAGTGCACCGACAAGCGCGTCAACATCGTAACGCGCGATCTTTTCCAACGTTGCCGCACAGCTCACGACTTTGCGGATATTTCCCAAGAGGAGTTGGAGACTCTTGTGCGCTCAACCGGCTTCTACCGGAACAAAGCAAAAAACCTCCGCGCCATGGGAGCGGCCCTTTTGGAGAGGCATGGCGGCGAGGTGCCCTCAACGCTCGATGCCCTTGCCGCACTGCCCGGTGTGGGCCGCAAGACCGCGAACGTCGTTCTCGGGAACGCCTTCTCGAAAAATGAAGGCATCGTGGTGGACACCCATGTGTCCCGCCTCGCCCAGCGCCTCGGGCTCACCACATTCACCGACCCTGTGCGCATCGAGCAGGACCTCATCAAGCTTTTCCCCCGCGCAGCGTGGACCGACCTCAGCCACTGGCTCATCTTCCATGGCCGCCGACGCTGCGGGGCGAGGAAGCCGGACTGCCCATCTTGCGAACTGAACGATATCTGCCCTTCCTCCAAGTTGCGATAATCCGGCCGGCGGCGATATTTTGCCTGTGCCTCGATGAACCCACACGAAGCGAAGACCACAGAGCCGAAACTTGAGCCGATCGTTATCGGGACTTTTATCATCCTCATCGCGTTGGTGGCTGGAATCGCATTTTTCTCCGACCGCAGCACGAGGAAGTTTTTTGAGTCGATGCTCTGGGTGGACGAAATCCACGCGGTGATTGACGTGGCCAAGGATATGGAACTGGATTTGCGCGAAGCCGAGTCGGCCCTCCGGAGCTACATCATTGGCGGGGATCATCTCAAAAGGGACGAATATTTGGAAAAGGCTTCCGCCTGTGTGGATCTTCATTTCGTGAAGCTGCGCGAAAGGATGGACCACATTGCGCCCGAGAGCGGCTCGGTGGACCGCATTGAGAGCCTGTTGCGGACACGGATCAAACTTCTCAATGAATCCCAGCGGCAATACGAAAGCGGGCAGGGTCTCCAAAACGAAGTTCTACAGAGAGGCTCGCGCTCGATGGAACAACTCGTGGAGGCCTTTCAGGAATTTGCCAACCAGGGGCATCAGCTTTTGACGTCTCGCATTTCCGAGCGTCAAAAGGAGGCGCAGACCATGCAAACAGCCATGGCTGTGAGCGGCATTGCGGGAGCTGCCCTCGCGGCTTTTGCGCTGCTCCTGATCCTTCGCGGACTTGCGAACCGCCGCGAGGCCGGGAGGCAGATGCTCGCATCCCTTCGAGAAAAGGAGGTTTTACTTAAGGAGATTCACCACCGCGTGAAGAACAACCTGCAAATCATCTCAAGCCTCCTGGTGTTACAGTCCGAAAAGCTCAAGGATTCCGGCGCTAAGGAAATCTTCGCCGAGTGCGGGGAGCGCATTCAATTTATGGCCAGCGTGCACCAACAACTCTACGCCTCGGGAAATCTTATGCGGATCGAGTTCGGAAAAAACCTTTCCGATATCGCATCGAACCTCATGCGCTCGCATGTGCTAACAGGCTGCGATGTCACCCTCGAGACCCGTGTTTCCCCCTTGAAGCTGGATATCGACACCTCGCAAGCCCTCGGGCTCATCGCCACGGAGCTCATTTTGAACTCCCTCAAGCATGGGTTCAAAGGCCGTGAGAGCGGACGAATCGTGGTGGAGTTGCTCAGCGAGGATCCCTGTAAACTCATCGTTGTGGACAATGGTATCGGACTCCAAGGGAATGCAGGCATCGGTAGCAGTGCGCGCATGGGAGTTGGCCTTGTCAAGGCGCTCACACGACAAATCCGCGGGGCCTTTGAGCTCGTCAACGAATCAGGAGGAGGCACGCGCGCCACCATCAGTTTTCCGCTCCCGGGCGACTTGAAAACGGGGGCAACTCCATGACAGTGATTGCATGGACCCGCTACGCATTCTGATCGCCGAGGACGAAGCCGTCACGGCAACCGCACTGGAACTCGAACTCCGCTCGATGGGCTACAGGGTCGCAGGCATCGTGGACACAGCGGAAGATGTCGTCAGCGCCGCCGACCAGTTGCATCCGGATCTCGTCTTGATGGATATCACACTCAAAGGCGTTTTGGATGGCATCACGGCGGCTGTTGCCATTCGCGGGCGGACGGGGATTCCTGTGGTTTTTCTTACCGCGCATGCCGATGAGACAACAATGCAGCGAGCTGTTTTTTCGGGCCCGTTTGAATACATTCTCAAACCTTTCAGCCACACCGAGCTGAAAACAGCCATCGAGACCTCGCTTAAAAAGCAGCAGACCGAATCGGAAAAGCGAAGCGCCTCCGCACCCACCGCATAGCCGGGGTGGGCGCTCAGCAGGCTGAGGCAATTTCGGATCCGATGATTTTGAGCCCGGCCCTCACATCGGCATCGCCCATAGCGTAGGAAATTCGCAGGCACTCATGGCGGTGGCTCCAATCCTCCTCCAAATCTCCAAAGAAAAAATACTCCCCTGGCACAACGAGGACACCTCGACGCTTGAGGTTTTCGTAAAGTTCGCGCGAGGTTTTTCGCGAGTTTTCAATCCACAGCCACAGAAAAAGCGCACCTTCATTCTCGTGGAAGGCATAAGGCAGATCGGCCGGAAAAAACTCCGCGACAGCCTCGAGCGCGGCGTTGCGCTTGCCAAGATAGAAGGGGCGGACGACCTCGCGACTGAGACGTGTGATCTCACCGTCCGCAATCAGCGGGCCAGCGATAGCCTGACCGAAGTTCCCATTCGCCAGGCCTGTCACCGCCATCATGGAGGAAACGGCGGCCGCGATGGCGGGTGGGGCCACAACAAATGCCGTGCGCGTGCCGGGCAATCCAAACTTCGAGAGGCTCATCACATGCACGGTCTGCCGCGTCCACAGAGGAGTAGCCTCTCCAAAAACAATTCCCGGAAAAGGCCAACCATAGGCGTTGTCAATGATGAGTGGAATATTCCTGCGCTCGGCGATGTCTGCAAGGCGGCGCAATTCGGCATCTGCAATCACATTCCCGCTGGGATTCGTGGGCCTGGAGACACACATCGCCGCGACATCTGGACCGGGATCGAGTTTCTCAAAATCGATGTGGTATTTGAACCGATGAGGCCCAGTGCGTGAGATGCCGGGCTTCAATGCACGGAACATGTCCGGCTCCAGAGCCTGGTTCGCATAGCCAATGTATTCCGGCATCAGGGGAAAAAGAATCCGTCCCGTGGAACCGTCCTTGCGGAGCCCACCGAAAAGATTGAAGAGAAAGAAGAATGCCGTCTGCCCGCCTGGAGTGACGGCAATATTCTCTGGTCCGACATCCCAGCCGAATTCCTGCCTGAGCAAACCCACCAGCGCGTCGATGACGCCGGGATTGCCCCGCGGAGGGTCGTAGATCGCCAGCGTGCGGCGCAGCGTGGCGGGATCGGCTGAGATTTCCTGCATCCGCCGCGCCCAAATTTCCTCCATCTCTGGAATGTGTGCGGGATTGCCTCCACCGAGCATGAGAGGCGAAGGGCCTGAAGACGATAGTGCATGGCCGAGGTCGTCCATGAGATGTTCGATCCCGCTGCCGCTGGAGAGAAGATGCCCGCGTGCCGAGAACAGCATCAAATCTTCGAAGCTCCCAAAAAACGTTTTTCGTTCCACCCGACGGGCGACGGGCAAAAGAGAGGGCGAGTGGTCACACGTTGGTTCTAAGTTTCGAGCGGCCCTTGATCAATCCCTCTTTACCCACCTACGGCAGCACGAGCCGATAAAAACCCCTGCCTTGGGGAGGGCTGGAATCCGTGAATGCGCCACTGGTGTTCGCCTTGGAGATGACGCTCCACTGGTCGCCAGCGGGCGAGGTGGCCCGCTCGACATCCACCGGATGCGGTCCGGCGCCCGACCAATCGATTGAGACCGAGGATCCCGTGTGCACGATTTTTGTGATTCGGATCGACGTGATGGCAATCGTTGGGATGAGCAAAAGGCTGTTCGGGCTCAGGTTTGGTTGCAGAAGAGGCAACTGACCGAAAGCGGGACCGAATTGCGAGCTGGCGTCATAGATTGGCACGCCGGCCAAGAGATCCAGCGCCGCCGTCCCGTTTCCCAGCACACGACCAAAGACGGTGAACCCCCCATTTTGAAAATCCAGATTCGCGGAGTTGTCGGCGAGGTTGAAAAACCACTGGCAAGTTGCGCTGTTGGGATCCGAGCCCAGCTTGGCCATGGCAATCGTTCCGCGAAGGTTTGAAAAAACCGGTTCGTTGGGAACCGGCGCTGCCGCAGCGATCGAATAAATGGTGCTCCCCTCAAGCTGGAACCCGCCACCTTGGAGAACAAACCCTGGGACACTCCGGTGAAAAAAGGTGTTCACGTAGTCCCCCCTCCGCACATAGTTGAGAAAATTCGCAACCGTCAGCGGGGTCTGCTTGTCGTAGAGCAACACGTCGAAAGTCCCCTCATGTGTCGTAAAGCGCGCCATCGTGACGGCGTGCACAGCGGGGTTTGAGGCAAAAAACCACAGGGGGAAAAAACAGAAAAAAGCAGTGAGGAACTTCATTCTTATGGCAAGGATACCATCCCAAGCCCCCTCGCGCCCACTTTTTTTAAGGACACACGCTACCAGCTGCGCTGGGTCGGCAAGCGCCTCGAGGACTACAACGACACGCGCGACGAGCAAACAATCCGCCGCCTGCTCGGCACACGCTTCATGGCGGAGCGAGGCGGTCTGGTCTCAGGCGTTTTTCAGTGCTTCAGTCTCGAGGACTTCGCGGCGCACGCTCTTGCCCCGGAGCTTGGAGGCCCAGAGAACGACGGGCGAGGCGAC
>Ga0247844_1001666_pt1 | contig 39540 bp, 33 predicted proteins | sample LaCtaG_FD_192421 | JGI IMG/M metagenome (GOLD analysis project Ga0247844, IMG submission 192421) | Freshwater microbial communities from meromictic Lake La Cruz, Castile-La Mancha, Spain - LaCruzMarch201714.5m_1 | ecosystem: Environmental > Aquatic > Freshwater > Lake | place: Spain: Castile-La... | reverse complement strand
TCCTAACAAACCCAGCATCGCCATCCACGTCACGCTTTTGCCACACCCTGATTCGCCTACGATGCCAAGCGCCGTACCCTTTTTAATATCGAGGTCGATGCCGTGTACAACTCTGTGCGCATAAGAGTCGTTGGCAAAAGCTACTGTTAGTCCTTTGACGCTTAAGAGCGTCTCGGGAGATTGCTTTTCTACTGCATGGCAGTCAAGACTCATTTTGGAGGTTGAAGGTTTTCAGCCCGGAAATCCATCAAAAATGTCTGTGAAGGTTTCCAACCGAAATCCTTACGTTTGGCGTAAAACACGGCCGTGCGATGTAAGACTGTGTAGGCAGGATCTTCACGCTCAGCGATGACCAACATGCGGGCAAAGGCCTCGCGGCGCTCTTGTTGATTGACCGAGGTCACCAACACGTTAGAAAGCTTGTTGAACTCTTCATTGCTCCACTCGCCCATACGTTGTTGCTGGCCTTGTGGACCATGCTGATTGACCATGGAGCTAACTGGATCGCTAAAAGGCGCTGAGTTGGACCAACCACGAACGCCACGCATTGGACCTTTTTCAAAAACCTGTGAAAAGTTTTCTACCATCTGCATCTGAACGTTCAAACCAACCGCTTTCCACATCTCGAGCATGATTTGGTCGGTCTGTGTCTGGTTGGTGTAATAGTTGTTCATCGTGCGAAAAGGGATGGGCTCGCCTTTATAGCCAGCTTCTTTCAACAGTTTTTTAGCTAAAGCAACGTCGTACTTTGGGACTTCCCAGTCCTTGATATACATGTTGTCGTAAAACTCCCACTGCAGGCCTGCGGGAATCGTAGTTTTGCCACCCCACAGCGCATCGACGATGGCCTTACGGTCAATCGCGTGCGTCATCGCTTGGCGAATCTTGGGATTGGCGAGCACTGCGTTGGTTTTATCAAACACCACCAGTCTGTGATTCATCACGGGACCACCGGTGATTTCAAACTTTGGATTATTTTGTATCAGCTTGAATTGGTCTGGTGGAATGTCCGTCACAAAGTCATATTGACCTGAGACCAAACCATTTATCCGTGAAGACACCTCAGGCACGACCGTGTAGCGGATCTCTCGGACGTTTGGCTTGCCACCAAAATAGTCATCATTGGCGGCCAATACGAGAGACTGATCCTGCTTGAATTCTTTGACCTTGAAAGGACCTGCACTGACGGGGTTTTGCGCCCAAGCATTCCAGTCCTTGGCAGCCAAGTAAGCTTTTTTGGAAATGATCTCAGAACCCAGTCGCGCGAGACGACCCTCAAGAGTCACATCAGGAAGGGCGTTGACCAGGCGAATTGTTTGATCGTCAACGATCTCAACACCAATGAGTGATGGCCAGATGTTACGTGCAACCGCGACCACTTCGGGAGGAGGTGTGGGACCCGTAGCAAAAGCCGAATCATTAGCGGCTGCGGCTTTTGCGGCGCCTGCAGGTTGGGCAGTTGTCGCGCCTGTATTGGGTTTGGACTGGCCAAACATGCGCTGAGGGCTAAAGCTAAACGCAATGTCTTCGACCGTGACAGGATCACCATTGTGAAACTTGACGCCTGGACGCAGTTTGAACTCAAGCGTACGATCGTCGATGCGCTTCCAGGACTCGGCGATACCGGCAACAGGTTTCAAGTCGCCTGTGGTGTCGAGCTCAATGAGTCCTGCGTAAATCATCGACAACACACGTGTGCCAACGTTGCTTTGCTCGCGTAGCGGGTCAAGTGCACCACTGTTGGAGATCAGTTGAACCGCGACACGAACGACAGGACGAGTGTCCGGCGTAGCGGTCTGCGCTTGCGCAAACTGTGCAGTGAACGTGGCACTGGCAAGGGCGAGTGCAATATACTTGGCTAATCGGGGGAAGGCGAAAGTCATGATCAATTCCAGTTAAGAACACTGGTGCTGACTCTAGACAGGCTAGGTGAATATTGGGTTACCGTTGTGTGAAGGTTTTGTGACGCGATATTTTATCGATCCAAGCTGAGCTCAGAACTGATGTCGCAACCCCACACCTATGACAGTGCTTTTCGCATCGCTATCGGTAGCGTAGTTAGAGCTTTGTCCAACATATGCGTACAAGTTTGTGCGCTTAGTAAAGTCGTAGTAGTAGCCCAAGTTATAAGAATTTTGGTTGCTGGCCGAGTAGAGGTCTTGCATCGCGGTATTTGGCGCAATCATCGTCCATGAAATCATGATGCGGGAAACAGAGTTGGTTGGGATCGTAGCCCCGACGATGTAGCTGTTGTAGCCCACGCCAGGCACAAATTCGACCGCTAAATTATTGCCTGAAGGCATGGTGGGTATCGTCGCACCTGAGCCACCAGCGCCTGAACCCGCCCAGAAACCGTCGCGCGTTTGACCATAACCCGCACTCAGTTTAAAGATTTTAAAGTCATACGTGGCACCGATATTCCAGTTACTCACCGTCATGCCGCTAGCATCCGTAGACGCCGAAGCAAACGCTTTTTCGTAGGTCGCTACAGCGAATACAGGACCAGCTGCATACTTGGCACCGATTGTGAGCTGACGAGAGTTGTTGTTGGTCGCAAAGTCATAGCCAGTAGATCCGCCATTCGAGGACAGGCCTGTTGCGAATGAATAACCAATACCAGCCTGGATATTGCTAAAGGTTGGCGTTCTGTACATCAACACATTGCTGAGGCGAAGTGTGTTGCCCGAAGTAAAGGCATGGCCCATGTTGAGTTGGTTGAGATCGCCAGCAAAAGGATCGACAAACTTGACTAGCCAGTCTGAGGAAAGGTTGGTCATTCGACCTAAACGCACGTCTCCCCAAGAGGTGTTTTGTAGACCCATCCAGGCGGCACGACCAAATAGTCGTCCACTTTGACCTAAAGTGCCATTGCCCAAGTCAAAACCATTTTCTAGCTGAAAAAAGGCACTGTTGCCTCCACCCAAGCTCTCGACGCCCCGGATGCCCCAGCGATTGCCCGACTGCGTGCCGTAGGCCAGACCAAAGTTTGATACGTTTTTAACTGTTTCGCTGCTGACCTGGGAGTAGCGCAAGCCGCTGTCCACTAAACCATATAAGGTGACGGAACTTTGCGCTGAGGAAGCACTCATCCCTATCAGACCTAAAAATGCAAGGCAGAGGTGTGAACGGACTGGTTGCATTTGGACGTCCTAAATTTGATGAAAGGTTTCATTGTAAAAGGACTTTTTTACAAAAGTATGACTGAGCCAAGATTCAAATCAACGTTTAATGAAAGCCGCTTTAGGCTATTGAATTAACTATCCCACTTAAATGCGCAAGCGCGCTCCATCCTCCATCCACTATCACCCAAAATGACTAATACCTCATAGTGGTGATCTAAGAGCGCCTGTCGATGACTCACACTAATGGGTGTGATATCCAGCCCACGGAGTTGCGAATACAGTCGCGCTTCGTTCGTCGCATCAAGCGCGCTGGTGGACTCGTCTAGAAGCAGGTATTGGGGTTTGACCAAGAGTGCGCGGGCAAAGGATAGGCATTGCTGTTCTCCTACGGAGAGCACTTTGGTCCAGTCGAGTTCGCCACCCAGACCTCCGCAGCGTTTTGTCAGGGAAGACAAATTCACCAAATCCAAGCAGTGAAAGATTTCTTCATCTGAGATAGTTTTGCCCTCTTTTGGATAGGTCAGCTGGCATCTGAGATCGCCTAAGGGGTGATAGGGTTGTTGTGGCAAAAACAGCAGCGCGTGTCTTGAGGGACGCACGATTTCCCCCGAGCCGGTCGACCACAAGCCCGCAATGACACGTAATAAAGAGCTTTTGCCGGTGCCACTTTCGCCGACGATCATGAGGCCTTTGTTTAAATAAACGGTTAGGTTAAGTTGCTTAATCAGCGTTCTTTCGCCAGTTGGCGTACAGATTGAAAGTTGAGTGCAGACGAGCTCGGGATCTCGTTGGGTAACAATCTTTTGGTCATTAATTTCTTTGACAGGATTATCGTTCTTGGCCTGCAGGTTCGCGGCTTTGGTTTCAAGTGCTTGCGACAAGGTGAACAGCCGTTCAACAACCGCAGAAAAGCGACTGAGCCCTTCGAAGTGATTCACAATCACAGTGAGCGCAATCAACATCGCGGCAAAAGCACCCGCCGCCTGCACCGCCAAACCGACTTCTAAACGCCCGGAAAGTACGTCATTGGCAATAATCACGGTGGGGATCACTGCGGTTAGAAAGTTGTGCGTAAATTGAAAAAGATTGAGCTTGAGTTTCCAGCGCAAGACGCGCTGTTGGTTTTGGAAGACTAAGGCGAACATTTTTTGCAGCAAGGTGATCTCTCGTACCTCGCCATCGTAAAAGGCAATCGGTTCCGAGTGCTCCCGGACGCGTACCAAGCCAAATCGAAAATCCGCCTCGCGCTGTAGCTGGAGAAAATTCAACCCAATCAGTGGCTTGCCAAATACTGCAGCGGTAAACCAAGAGCTAAAGGCTGAATAACCAATCAGAAAATAAATGAGATTGGGTGAGATCGACCAGAGTACCCCACCGAACGCAATGATTTGTATGACAGAGCCCACGACGACCGTTGCATAGAACAGGGATTGCAAGGTAAAGGTACTGATGTCCTCTGCGATGCGTTGGTCTGGATTGTCAATCGTGGTTGTCTGGCCGAGTTGGTAGTAAGCGCGCTCTTTGAAGTAGCGCTGCATAAAATAATCAGTCAGCCATTTTCTCCAGCGCAAAGCGATGGTGTCTAGAAAAAAGTAGAAAAAGCTGAAAACGGGGATGGCTGCGGTCAAGATATAGCCGTAGCGCCAGATTGAGTTCCAAAAACGCGAGCTGTCCTGATCCGCCAGTGCGGAGATAAACTCGCCTGACTCGCGGTTAAACATGGCGCTGCTAATAGTTTGCAGAAGCAATAGAACGACGAGCAGGCTAAGTCCTGCCCAAAGTGACCAGCGGTGCTCTGAAACCCAATATGGTTTGGCGATTGTTAGAAAGCGTAGCCACAGCTGGCGATTGATGGCTGGTGGCTGGGGTGGACTAACGGGTTTTTTTTCTTCATCTAAAATACCTCTCCATCTACGATACGATTATCAGAGATGGGAGGGTGGGGGTCTGTGCGCTGGCGCACGCAAGAGTGCGGGTTGCGTTACCTGATAATCGAAAGCAAACTGCTGTAGTCATCCTTCCAGAGTTTGAAGTCTTTAGGTGGCGCGATCGTTTTGGCATCCGCCATGCGGGCATCTTCAAAGAATGCTTTATCTTTAGAGATCAAGGCCCACTCGGATCGAAAGCCTACCTTATCGCCCGCAGCCTCAAAAGAAATCACTTTGATGTCTTGATCAAACGCATCGGCTGCGGTTTTGACAACAGGGCTTAAATTCAGAAAACGATTCGTAATATGCAGAGCCAGTACGCCGTCTTTTTTGAGGTGTCTAAAGTACTGAGCGAAGGCTTCTTTGGTCAGTAAGTGGATTGGGACGGAATCACCTGAAAACGCATCAATCACAAGCACATCAAATTTTTGTGTGGGTTCTTGTTCGAGCTGCAAGCGGGCATCGCCCAAAACATACTCCATCGTTGCGGGGCTCTTAGACAAGAAGGTAAAGTTCTTTTTTGCAACCTCGATCACTTCTGGATTGATTTCATAAAAGCGATAGGTATCTCCAGCGCGACCGTATCCCGCAAGCGTCCCAACACCTAAGCCGACCACACCTACTTTAATTGGCTCTGCACTGTTGGCTTTAATGAGAATTGATTTGCCCACTCCGCTTTCACGAACATAATACGTCGTGGGTTCAAGTGCCTTTTTTGGATCGAGAAATTGGCTGCCATGGCTAATTTGGCCATGTTGCATGGTTTTATAGCCGCTACGTTGGTCCGCATAGACTTTAAGGGTGCCGTAAAAATTACGATGGCTGAGTTCAATGCCAGAGGATTCGATTCGATGGTCATTGACCCGAATGATACTAATCATCACCAAAAATCCGACCACCCCAAGTGCAGAGACTGTTTTCCACGTGGTATTTTTTAAGGCCGTTTTTGAGTAAAACACGGCTGCTACGACGATGCCCGATAAAACAATACCAATGGATAGCTCATAGTTTTCAGTAAACCAAGAAGGAGCAATAATGCCGACAAAGAACCCACCCATGACACCACCGACCGCGAGCATCAGATAATAGGTTGTCAAATAACGCGCATTGGGCTGCTGGGTGGCAAGTTCGCCATGGCACACCATACAAACGATAAAAAATGCAAAGAGATTGATACCCATTGAAACTAAAACGGGTAAGGCATTCATCCCTAAAGTCGGCAAATAGGATAGTACAAATAGTGAAATGACAAACAAGGGTAAGAAGATTTTGCGTTGATACCAGCCGCTACTTTCAAAACAAATGATGAATGACAACAGGTATAGCGCAAGGGGCGCGACCCAGATCATCGGGATTGGAGCAATGTTTTCTGTCAGAAAGCTGGTATCAGCCACCATCAAAATTGAAGGACAGGCCGCTAATAATATCCATGTCAATAGTTGTGATGCTTTAGGAGGTGTTGATGGTTCTGTTTCCGTCTCAACTAAGGGCTGACTGTTGCGATTGCGCCAAGCCAATATTCCGCATGCTGTCACAAATAAAACATACAGTGCTGACCAACTATAGGACTGCCATTTTGTTGGTAGCACGGGTTCAAAGGCAATTGGATACGCAAGCAAAGCAAGCATTGAACCGAAATTGGACAAAGCAAACAATCGATAAGGCACGCCACCGGTTCTTTCCCGGGCAAACCAAGCTTGGATCAACGGACCTGTCGTGGAGAGCACAAAATAGGGCAGTCCTATCGAGGCTAATAACAAACCTAAAATTTGTAGTGTGGGGTCTTCGCTACCTGAAGGCTTCCATAATTCGCTTGCAGACAATGGAAGCAAGGAAAGACTTATTAAAAGCAAAACGATATGTAAAACACTTTGCTTAAAAGGGCTCAGTGCTTTAACAATCCAATGGGAGTAGACGTAGCCAAAGAGCAATGTCGCTTGGAAAAACAGCATACATGTTGTCCACACAGATGCCGAACCGCCAAACCAAGGCAAAATCATTTTCCCTATCAGGGGTTGAACCTGAAACAAAAGAAATGCGCTCAGGAAAATGGTGAGGCCGTAATGGAGTGAGAGGCGAACGTTGTATTTGTTCTTATTCATTATTTTTATTGAATGGCTGATGAACGCGGAAAAGCGTAATCATACCCAAGTTGATATTAATTTGGGGCTGATTGTCTTCGGTAAGAGTAGAACGACGAGCAGGCTAAGTGATGCTAGGAGCGACCATCGGTACCCTTAGCCCAACACAGGTGGAGGGTTCTGGCACACGAAGAGGGGAGAAAGGCAAAAAAGGATCTCAATTAATCCTTTAAGACATAGATACTTTCTAACTCATTTTCTTGCACGTCACGTGCGTATTTATTAAGTGTAATGACGCCGTTACTCATCGCAATAATGCGATCCGCATATTCAAGCGCCAAATCGGTTTGATGCAAACTACATAAAATGGCCATATTGCTTTCTGCTGCAATTTCTTTAAGCTGACTCAGTACTTGTCTGGAAGTCAATGGGTCTAGACTGGCAACGGGCTCATCGGCAAGAATTAAATCACTCTCTTGCGCCATGACTCTGGCGATCGCAACCCTTTGTTGTTGACCCCCGGAAAGCGTGTCTGCACGTTGGTATGCTTTGTTTAACATACCAACGCGATCGAGTGATCTAAGACAAAGTTGTCGATCCGCCTCGCTAAATAAACCGAGGTTCGCTTTCCAGGTTGGCATATGACCGAGCCGTCCTAACAATACATTTTGCAACGCACTCAAGCGCGAAACAAGATTAAATTGTTGAAATATCAAGCCGATTTTTCTACGTTGCAGGCGCAACGTATTGCCTTTTAGGTGATTGATTTGTTGGTCATTGAGCCAAACCTCACCTGAGTCGGCTCGAATGAGCTGACTCACACACTTAAATATTGTCGATTTGCCCGCCCCACTTGGACCGAGGAGCACAACAAAATCGCCTGGGTTGACATGCAAGTTAATGTCTCGGATAGCTTTGTGGGCTCCATAATTTTTATTGACATTAACAAGAGATAAAGTGGGCTGCTCAGGCTTCACACTAACTTTCCTCTGATGTAAGCACTGATTTGATCAATGATGGTGACCATTAATAACACGATGACAGTCAACGTAAATAGCCTTGAAAAATCAAGCAGATCGATCGCAGCTTTAATTTCAATGCCTATTCCTCCTGCACCCACAATGCCAAGAATGGTGGACGTGCGGACATTGGCTTCCCATACGTAGAGCGATACTGAGGAGAGGTTTGGAAAGACAGAGGGAATCAAGCCCCAGACGATGACACTACTTTTTTTGGCGCCAGTCATTGCGGTTGCATCAAGCGGAGCGCTAGGTATCGTTTCGATGGCCTCGCTATTTAGTTTTGCAATGACACCAACTGAGTGAATAAGCATACCCAGTACCCCGGCAAAAGGTCCAAGTCCAACCGCCGCCACAAAAAGTAAGGCAAAAACAACCGTATCTACACCTCGAAAAGTGTTGATGGCTAGGCGAAAAGGCAGGCCAATTAATGGGTACGGCGTGATATTTTTTGAAACTAAGATGCTGAGAGGAAAGGCGATGAGTGTTGCGAGTGTGGTGGCGACAGTAGCAATCGCCACTGTTTCGGCTGCTCTATAAAGCATGATGCCGATTTCGTTTGTTTGAGGTGGCCAAGCTTTTGAAGCCCAACGAAACAACCTAGGCAAACCTTCAATCAAACGTACAGGATCGACTTCGCTTAAACGCCAGCACACTATAAAAAAAGTGAGGGTGCCAAGCAGGGTAAGGAAAAGAACGAGTGATTTCTTGGATAGCCAATTAAATTTTGGCTCAACGTAACGACCGGATTGATTGAGGTAGGGCGTATTTGATGCAGGCTCTGACTGATTCACAATTAATTTCAATTCCATTAAAAGTTCTGAACGCTTGCGCGCTCAGAACTTGTCGTTCAGTGTTTAGGGCTTTAACGCGCCAAGTTCGAGACCCATCTTGACTAAAATTTGATAAGGTTCGTCGGTTGCAGAGATGTATCCTGTGTAGGGATAAGGAAGATCTTTCGCAATTGGCTCTTTGGAGATGGCTACAAAGGCATCCTGAATACGCTTTGCCATTTCTGGGCTCATGCCTTTACGGACTGCGACGACTTCGTTAGGCAACGGATCTGACTCCCACACCACTTTGTTATCAGTTTCTTTGATGGTGCCGTTTTTGATCATGATGTTGCGGTGTGTATCCCAGCCTGTTGCGAGATCCACTTGACCATTAATGGTGCCCATCTGAGCGGCAGCAGCTGAAGCGCCTTCGGCATATTTACCAAAGAAACTTTTCGGCTCGATGCCCATCTGCTTAAACATATAGGTTGGGACTAACCAGCCAGAAGTTGAGCCAACGTCCAACATTTGCATGGACATTCCTTTGGCGCCTTTTGGAAAGTCCTCAACCTTGAGATCCGCTCTGCCGACAATGATAGCTTTGTAAGTGGGCTTGTCATTGACCAACATAGTGTTGATGATTCTTGCGCCACCGTTTCTGTTGGCAAGCACATAGCCCCAAGGTCCCATCTGCGCGACATCCAGCTGTTCATTCGCCAGGGCTGTTGAAATGCCAGCCCAATCGTTTGCCACTCTCAATTCAAGTTTGGCACCAATTTTGTCAGCAATCGCCTGATAGATAGGCTCCCAGACGCGTTTTGTATCTGCGGCTGTCGGCTGCTGGGGACCAAGCCCAACTCTTAAAACTGGCTGTTGAGCCATTGCATTTGAAGTCAGCAACGTTGCAGTTAGAGATGCTGCAAGCGTAAGTGCTTTTAAATTAAATTCGCGACGTTTCATTACAATCCTTATGAGAGAGGTGCAGTGGTTGGAACTGTCTCAATGATGGATTTAAAAAATGACGAAGGTGTTAATTTTTTGTTGTGGATTAATGACAAGGAAAGATAGAATTTTTTAGATATGCATTCTTTTGATGAATCTATCCGCGTTCAGCAGATATATATTTTGTCATCCTTAGCGGATACGTCCTATCCTTGTATTTGCGTTATTAATATCAAAGCTTCGTGGATTAAATGGTCCGCCAGCCCAGTGAAGGAGTTCGGCGTGTTGAGCATGTTCCGGATTGTTGATGACGTCAATAAATTCGGCATAACCAGATGGGCCGCCAACGTCTTCGGGAGGGCATGCATTTTCCCCGCCAATGCACATTGGCCAATAATTTGTTTGGTTAGGGGTTAGATGTCTTTCGACTTTTATGATGTGGCACCAGCCATCCCCGAAGTCGTAGTCATATTCAAATTCATGAACAGTATCTGTTAACAGCATACCCAGGGTGAATTTACGTTCGTCGAGCAGGGGGTTTTCATCATCCCAATCATTCTCTTGAGCTGCATGGGCCATGCCATAGCGTTTGGTTCCAATGTTGAACTCATGCAGATGGCTGTTAGTCCAGCCGAAAGACTCTTGTATGACACGGTCAAGCTTTGAAAGTTTGATGGTGTCAGGGACTAATATTGTTCGCCAGATGACGGGTTCGATGTTTGTGAGTTCGATGCGCAATTGATAAATGCGAATAGGCAGCCGAAATTTCCTTAAGTTAGCCATTGAGCGAACACTCCAAAAAAATATCGAACTTTTGTTGTTGACTGAAGTTATGATCTTATATTGCTTTTTTGTGACGGTTTGATGAATGCGGCTTTGCTGATGCTTATTCGAGCTGTCAAATTGACCGCTAATGTGGTCATCATGGGTTTCACTCTATGAAAACTGAGTAGGAGTCAGCGTTTTGTTTAAAACGATCTATGCCTGGTGTCTATTGATCGGTGTGTTCGCGCCCATCAACATAGTTTATGCACAGCAAATCCGCCTCCCCTCCGAAGTCATCTTTATCCCCAAAAAGATACTGCTCGGTACTGTCCAACTAGAAACAACGATTTACAAACCTGAAGGGCAGGGGCCGTTTCCTTTAGTAGTGATTAATCACGGCAAAGAAACAGGTCCCCCGGGACTGCAGCGACGATTCACCGCGGGATGGGCTTCGCGTTTCTTTATTGAGCGAGGTTATGTAGTCTTTTTGCCGATGCGCACTGGGTTTTCTAAATCAACCGGCAGCTATGTGGGCGGTGAGTGTAATGTCGAGTCTAACGGTCGCGTGCAGGCAGAGGATGTGGCGGCAACGGTCGCCTACGCGCACACTTTGGATTATGTCGATCGTAAGCAGACCTTGGTGGTGGGTCAATCGCACGGTGGGTGGACCACGCTTGCTTATGGCGCTTCAAAGCCCGACTCTTCTGTAAAAGGCTTGGTGAATTTTGCAGGTGGTTTGCGTCAAACAAATTGTTCGGGCTGGGAGCTTAATTTGGCAAAAGCTGCAGCGAGTTTTGCAAAAGAGACGAGTATTCCTTCGCTTTGGCTCTATGGTGACAATGATAGCTTTTTCACTAAACAAACGTATTTAGAAATGTTTGCGCGCTACATCAAAGTGAATTCTCAAGCACAGCTGATTGAATTTGGTGTGTTCGGTGAGGATGCGCACGGTTTGTTTACGCACAAAGACGGGCGGGCGGTATGGGGGCCGTATTTAGAAAAATTTATGGTGCAGATCGGTTTGCCGACTAAGGTGATCTATCCTCAATACAAGACGGGATAATAATCCAAGTGACCAGAATAGTATGATTAAAACTATTGCTAAAAAAAGGCTTTTTCCTGTGCATGAAATCATCTGCCCCCATTGCAGCAAAGCCTTCAAAATCGATGAGGCGGGATATGCCGACATCCTCAAGCAAGTGCGTGATGGCGAGTTTGAGCAACAGCTCCACGATCGGCTAGAGTTAGCTGAACAGGAAAAACGCAATGCGGTAGCCTTGGCGGAGGCCAAGCTCGCAAATGCATCCCAACAAGCGGCTGCGGCTAAGGATGCGGAAATACAGGCGCTGCGGGCGAAGATTGACGCGGGTGGGATGGCACAGCAGCTGGCGATTACTCAGGCGCTTAGTAGCGTTGAAAAAGAACGCGATGCACTCAAGAATGGTCTGGAACGCGCGCAGCTTGAAAAAGCGCTCGCGGAAAAATCTCTCAAAGACAAATACGAAACACAACTCAAAGATCGCGACGATGCGATCGAGCGCCTGCGCGATATGAAGGCGCGTTTGTCGACCAAGATGGTGGGCGAGACACTAGAGCAGCATTGCGAGACGGAGTTCAACCGGATTCGGGCCACGGCGTTTCCAAGAGCGTATTTTGAGAAAGACAACGACGCACGAACAGGTAGCAAGGGTGATTTTATTTTTCGTGACGCAGATGAGGCGGGCACTGAGATCGTGTCCATCATGTTTGAGATGAAAAATGAAAGTGACCTGACGGCGTCCAAGAGCAAGAACGAAGACTTCCTCAAGGAGCTCGACAAGGATCGTAATGAAAAGGGTTGTGAGTATGCGGTGATGGTGTCTTTACTCGAGCCTGACAATGAGTTTTACAACACGGGGATCGTGGATATGTTTCACCGCTACCCCAAGATGTATATCGTGCGCCCTCAGTTTTTTATTCCCATCATTACGCTTCTGCGTAACGCTGCGATGAATTCGCTCAAATATAAAACTGAACTCGCGTTCGTCAAAGCGCAAAGCGTCGACATTACGAATTTTGAAAATGAGCTCGAGACATTTAAGAGTGCATTCGCAAGGAACTACGATTTAGCGTCACAGAAGTTTCAAAAGGCGATCGACGAAATTGATAAGTCAATTGACCATCTGCAAAAGACTAAAGAAGCGCTCATCGGGACCGATCGTAATCTGCGCCTCGCAAATGACAAGGCGCAGGATGTAACAATTAAAAAGTTGACCCGAGGCAATCCGACGATGGCTGCGAAGTTTTCTGATTTAAAGGATGAGGGGAAATAATGGAAATCGACATTACTGCTTTGCCTCCGCTCGAGCAATACAAGCTGTTGGCCTCGACGGTCGTACCCCGTCCTATTGCTCTGGTCACGACAATATCGGATGAGTTTGGTGACAACGCTGCGCCGTATAGTTTTTTTAATTGCATGGGCGAAGATCCACCCGTCATGGTCTTGGGTCTCGAGACCAAAAGACATAATCAGGCCTTGAAAGATACGACCGTCAATATTCGAGACAACGGTGAGTTTGTCATTCATCTGGTGGATGAGGCGATGGCCCAAGCGATGAATATCTGTGCGATTGATTTTCCAAGCGATATTTCTGAGGTCGAGCAGGCGGGACTGACACTCACCCCTTCTCGCGTTGTCCGTCCAAAACGCATCGTAGAAGCACCTGTCGCGTTTGAATGCGAAAAAATCGCACTGCTACAAATCGGTCCCACGCGTAACATCGCGATCGGTAAGGTTGTCAGAATGCACGTACGAGATGGCTTATTGGATCCTGTCACCCATTACATCAATCCTGAGCTTTATCGTCCGATTGGTAGGATGTTTGGTAAGTTGTATGCGCGTTTGAGCGATCGCTTCGAGATGGAAGTTCCAAGTTATGAAGCGTGGCAGCGTGAGCGTGGGTATTAACGAATGAACATCAACAACGACATCACCCAGCGTGTAGTCTTGCACACCCCCAAAATGGACTGGGTAGGATCGCCGGCCGCTGGTGTGCAACGCAAGATGCTTGATCGTGTGGGGGATGAAGTCGCGCGTGCCACTTCTGTCGTACGCTATGAACCGGGAGCCTCGTTTGCGGCGCATGCGCACGGCGGGAGAGAGGAGATCCTGGTGCTCGACGGAGTATTCTCAGACGAGCATGCTCAGTATCCGGCCGGGACGTATCTGCGTCATCCGCCCGGTAGCCAGCACAGTCCGGCTTCGCAAACGGGTTGTCTATTGCTGGTCAAGCTCTGGCAGTTTTGCCCGGGTGATATGCAGTCGGTGCAGATTGATACTCGAACCGCTCAGTGGTGTCAGGGGATGGTGCCGGGCTTAACCGTGCTGCCCTTGCATGAGTTCAATGGAGTCAACACTGCGCTGGTCCGTTGGGCTCCAGATACGGTATTTAATCGGCATATTCATCCTGGCGGCGAAGAAATTTTTGTGCTCGAAGGTGTTTTTCACGATGAGTATGGGAGCTATCCCACGGGCTCATGGATACGCAGTCCTCGATACAGCCAGCACACTCCCTTTACTCAGTCCGAGGGCGCGTTGATTTATGTAAAAACAGGACATCTGGATGCAGAGTATCTGCCGCTAGAATAAAGGAAGGTAAACGAAGCGGTTTTATGAGTTTTTGCGTGTTTCCTGCCTTGAACTTGCTGTGTTTTGTTGCTGGTCGAGTTAATGTTAGGTCGTTACGTTTAAATATAAAGTAGACGCCTCCATGTTACGCAAATTATTGATCCTTCCTCTTGTTTCTCTCGGCTTAGTGCTTTCGGGTTGTTCCGATCAAAATGTGACGAATGTCATTAAGGTTGCTGTTTCGCCAGCTTCTCCGCCAATGTTGTATGAGCAAAATGGCAAGCTCATGGGCGTGGATTTCGACATCTTTAATGCTTTTTGCAAGACGCGTGACTGCAAACTGAAGGTGACGTCCTATGACTGGCAGGGCATGCTGGGTGCGGTGTCGACAGGACAAGTCGACGTTGCTTTTTCTGGCATCTCAATCACGGACAAGCGCAAACAGGTGATGGATTTTTCCGCACCCTATTATGACAATACATGGCACTTGGTCGCGACAAAGAAAAACGCCAAGCCTATCAGTGATCTTGCAGAGTTGAAAAAGCTGAGAATTGGTTATCCACGAGGCATGGCTTATGAAGACCTGATCAAAAAAGATCTTGAACCAAAAGGATATTACTCATTAGCGCAGGTGCAACTTTATCCCTCGTACAACGAGGTGGTCACTGACTTGCAAAATGGCAATCTTGATCTCGCCTTTATCGAAGAACCTGTCCTTCAAAATTTTAAAAATAAACTCAATCTGCCTATTGAAAGTGTTTACGCTTTTCGTGGTAATGATGTCTTGGGATTTGCTTTCCCCAAAGGCTCAGCGCTGAGACAGGATTTTGACCAGTTTTTGATCAAGCTAGGTCCTGACAAGCTCAAAGAAATAATCGATAACGCTTCTAAGTAATCGAAATGAGTGCGTGGGAAATTCTGAGGCTGCTGTCACAGGGTATCGGATATACGTTGCTGGTCACCTTGGTTTGCAGTGTGACCGCTCTTGTGTTTGCGCTTGTCATGATTTCGCTGCGCACGCTTTGCGGGCGTGGAGCGAGACTGTGTGTCGACACTTCAGTCTATTGCCTGAGAGGTATCCCTGTACTGGTGCTCTTATTTCTAGTGTATTTTGGTCTCCCTTTAGTGGGAATCAAAGTCGTGCCGCTTGCGGCAATGGCGCTGAGTCTAGGTTTGATTGGGGGCGCTTATGTTACTGAAGTTTTCCGTGGTGCCTTGGATTCAGTAGATGGGGTTGAGTTGATGGCGGCAGAGTCGATTGGGTTGTCGCGTCTGCAGGTTTTCGGCTATGTGCAGTTGCCACAGATGTTGAGGTTTTCGGCGCCAGGTGTGTTGAATGAGTTCACCTCTATCTTAAAATATTCTCCCTTTGCCTATACGGTTGGGATTCCCGAAATTACAAAGCAAGCCACTGTATTGGCTGGACAGACATTGCAAGGGGCAGAGATTTATCTTTTGGTCGGTATTCTCTACTTTTTGATCTACCGCTTGTTGCTGGTGTTTGCCCAACTCGTGGAACGTCGCTATCGTATACCTGGCGTATCACCGCTATGAACAGGTATCCGTCATGACGCGCATTCTAAGCATTCAAAATTTGACTAAAAGTTTCGGTGACCAACAGGTGCTTCGAAGCGTGAGTCTGGATGTCGATCCAGGTGAAATCAAGGTCATCATGGGCTCGTCGGGTTGTGGTAAGTCAACCTTGTTACGTTGTATTAATCGCTTGGAAGATCCCACGAGCGGCTCGATTTTTTTGAATGGTCAAGATGTTGCATTGCCCGGGACTAACTTGCGTTGGCTGAGGCAGCAAATTGGATTCGTGTTTCAGCAGTTTGCCTTATTTCGCCATCTGACTGCGTTAGACAATGTGACGCTTGCGCTTATAAAGCTTCAGGGTATGAATCGGTCAGACGCCGAGCACAAAGCGATGCATGCGCTCGCCAAGTTTGACATGACAGAACACGCAAGCAAGTTCCCCTCTGAATTATCAGGTGGACAAAAGCAACGGGTTGCCATCGCCCGAGTGTTGGTGATGGATCCAAAAGTCTTGTTGATGGATGAGCCGACTTCGGCGCTAGATCCCGTCAAGTCACGTGAAATCAGCCAGTTGCTGTCGCAATTGAATCATGAGGGTGTGACAATTATTTGCGTGACGCATGATTTGACCTTGGCAGCGAGTCTCTCGAAAACGGTGACGTTTATTCATGAGGGTGTGATTCACGCAAACGATTCGGTGCTGGCGTTGTCCTCCCGTACAGACGATCCGATTATTCGCAGCTTTTTTGGGCATGTTTAAGGCGTCGCATGACTAGTTGGCTGACTTTTTGGCAAGACCTGCTTGAACAAATGCCTTTGATTGCGAATGGACTGTTCCATACGCTTTTGCTCGCGTCTGTGATTAGCGTGACAGGGCTTTTGCTCGGTATTGCTGTGCTGTACTTGAGTGTGAGTCGCTGTGGTTGGGTGCGCATCGCGATCAAAGCCTACATTTCGTTTTTTATCGGCATGCCGCTGATTGTGCTGCTGTTTTTGATGTACTACGGTGCGCCGCAGTTTGGTATCAACATGTCACCTTTCACGGTTGCTGTCATTGGGTTTACGCTCAATGTGGCTGCTTATAACGCGGCCTATATGACAACCGCTTATAACGGACTGGATCCCATTGAACTTGAGGCTGCGCGTGCTCAGGGTTTTAGTGATCTTCAGGTGTTTCGGCTCATTACACTTCCGCAGGTAATGCGAACCTCGATTCCTGCCTTGACCAATCAAGTCATCTCCAACATCAAAGATAGCTCGATTGCTTTTTTGATCCAGTACACCGAGTTTTTCGCGAGGGTCCAAGAATTGGCTTCATCAAACTTCCAATTTTTTAAGGCGTATTTGTTCGCTGCGTTCGTATATCTTTTTCTGGTGTCGCTCGTCGTTTTGGCTGCGCGTCAAATACAAAAAAGGCTTGGTAATGTTTGACGATTTACACATAAAGACTAAACTGTACTTAACACATTACTGATGGCGGGATGAATCATGCGCAAATATCTTTCTCTTCTTCTCGTGTTCGCAACCCTCAGCCTTTCGGGTTGTGGCTACAACACGTTTCAAACAGCCGATGAAAAGGTCAAGGCTGCCTGGGCCGAGGTGTTGAATCAGTATCAACGCCGTGCGGATCTTGTTCCCAACTTAGTTAACACGGTCAAGGGCGAAGCTGGTTTTGAGCAGGACACGCTCACCCGCGTAGTCGAGGCACGCGCCCGTGCCACGGGGATTCAGGCCACGCCTGAATTGATCAATGATCCGGCTGCATTTCAAAAGTTTCAGGCAGCGCAAGGCCAGTTGACCAGCGCGCTGAGCCGCTTGATGGTGGTAGTGGAAAGCTATCCCGCCCTAAAATCTAATCAAAGTTTTCAAGAGCTGCGCGCGCAGTTAGAGGGAACAGAAAACCGTATTACGGTTGCGCGCAATCGTTTTATTCAGGCTGTTCAGGAATATAACGTCGCGGTGCGATCTTTCCCTTCAAACTTCACGGCGATGATTTTTGGCTACAAGACCAAGGCGAGTTTTACGGTTGAAAATGAAGCGGAGATTTCCAAAGCCCCTGCGGTTAATTTTGACAAAGCACCTGCTAAGTAATGACAGTGGCTGAAAGGCTTCGCTGTTTGTCTCTGGAACACAAGCTTCATTGCATGCGCTGGTTGCATGTTGCATGCGTGTGGTTGCTGCTGTGCATCTTTTTCTCGCCTTGGCAGGCTTCGGCAGAGGTGGACGTTCCTACTCTGTCGGCGCGCGTCATCGATCAAACAAAAACACTCACGCCCGAGCAACTTCGCACGCTTGATCAAAAGTTGCGAGACATCGAGGTACGCAAGGGTAGCCAAGTCGTGGTGTTAATGGTGCCGACCACTAAGCCCGAGGAAATTGAGCAGTTCGCCATCCGCGTAGCGGACAAGTGGAAGATCGGTCGTAAAAAAGTCGACGATGGTGCCATTTTATTGATTGCTAAGAATGACCGTGCTGTGCGGATTGAGGTGGGCTATGGCCTTGAGGGGGCACTGACGGACGCGCTGAGTAAGCGGATCATTGATGGCGCGATTATTCCGCGCTTTAAGCAACAGGAATTTTATGCAGGGATCTTAGCGGGTGTAGATTTGATTGGGCGGGCGATTGATGGTGAGATCTTGCCTACCCCTGCGCCCGCGCGGCAATTAGTGGCTGATCAAGAGGGTGCCTTGTCATCTTTGTCCGTGTTGTTTGTGATCGCCTTGGTGTTAGGTGGATTTTTAAGAAAAATTTTCGGACGCTTTTTGGGTGCAAGTGCCACAGGTGTGGCGGTTGCGATCATCGGGTGGTTTATTGCTGGTGCGTTATTGACAGCGCTTTTAGGTGGCGTGATTGCGTTCATCGTGACCTTGTTGAGTGGTGGTTTAGGTGGTTTGACCTCAGGGTATTACGGCGGTAGAGGAAATTCTCACACTAACGTTGGCCGCGGTGGTTTTAGCGGTGGATCCAGCGGAGGATCTAATGGTGGTGGTTTCGGCGGTGGCGGAGGTTTCTCAGGCGGCGGTGGCGGTTTTGGTGGCGGCGGTGCCTCGGGGAGATGGTAAAGATGAATGCCAAACGTCTACTCAAGCATTTAGTCACGACAAAAGGTCAGATGAAGGCTGCTTTTTCAGCCGCGACTTTGCAGGACATCGAGGCGGTTATTAAAGAGAGCGAGGCTGAGCATTCGGGAGAGGTGCGCTTTGCCGTGGAGACGTCGCTTGATCCCGTCGCAGTCATCCGGGGACATTCGCCACGCGCGCGTGCCGTTGAGTTGTTCTCAAACTTACGGATCTGGGATACCGAGCATAACTGCGGCTTGTTGATTTATGTCTTGCTAGCCGATCATGCAGTAGAGATTGTGGCCGACCGGGGGATTCATGCCAAAGTCGGTGAGGCAGAGTGGACGCGTATCTGTCACCAGATTGAGGAAGCATTCCGTCAGAAAGATTTTAGGGGTGGGGCGATTGCAGGGATTCAAAGCGTGACACGGCACCTGAAGTTGCATTTTCCAGAGCGTATCGGGGACCAAAATGAGTTGTCTGATCGGCCGGTGGTGTTGGAATAATCAATATTAGCGAGTGATTTTTAACTCACTCATGTAAAACAATTTTTCTCCATTCGTCATGGGCTTCCGCCTTTAGATCACTCCATTTATCAGGCGGATGACCACGGTCTAACATTCGTTGAAAAACGATATAGGGGTCGTTTTTGCTGCTTGATGAGCGTATCGTTTTGTTATCGTTAACCCAAGTGTAAATAATGATTTTAGTTTTTGAGTCAAAGCGAAAAAATAAGCGAAAGCGTTGACCAATTTTCGCACGTCTCCAATGCCTGTAATTGCCCCCCATGGTATTGCCCTGCCGGTACTCATCTCGATTTGGATCGTTGGGTATCACTTCAAAAATCAATTTTGAAAGCGCAGCAAAAAGTCTGACGTTAGCGTTTGATTCAAAACCTTGAGGGTCCTGCGTTTGTGCGCGACCCGCAGCTGTATTTAGTTTTTGTAATTGTTCGCACAGGCATTCGTGAAAAAGCAGATTCCAGCCATAATGTTGACTCAAAGCGCTATTTCTCCATCGATTTCTGCTGATAGATCAACCGGACGTTTGAGGGTTGCCAACATGGCGTTTACAAGATCATCAGGTAGAGTTGTGATGTGTTTTCCACACCTCACATCTGATTCTAATAATGACAAAAAGCTCGCAATAGCAGGGTCCTCGTGAGAGGAATCGTTAACGCGCGACACTATAACTTGTTTGCCGCGCAAATCGAAGGCTACCTTTCCACCATAATCCACGCCCAAAGCTTGTCGGATTGGTTTAGGTAACGTGATTTGGCCTTTGGCGGTAATTGTGGCTTCCTCGTGGATGTTAGACATATCCACCTCCAAATTTTTTAAAATTGTAAGGATTATTCCTTACAATGTCAATGTATATTTCTTCCTAAAGTGAGGCGCTAGCCCAAATCTAAATACGGCTCAATTTTTTACTGCTAATTTGGTAAAAAATCGGTACGATGCTCCAACGCGAATCTGATTCGCACAAAAAAAATAGGAGATTTGTATGCTGCGTATTGCCCGAATATTTGCCATGATCGGCGTCATGTTTGCCGGTGCTTGTGGTGTGAGTTTTGCTCAAGACTATCCAAACAAACCCATTCGTTGGGTCGTACCTTATCCTCCAGGTGGCACGACTGACGTTTTGGCACGTATCGTGGCAGCAAGTTTGTCAGACTCTCTGGGTCAGCAGGTGATTGTTGAAAATAAACCAGGCGCTGGTAACAATATCGGTACGGAGTTTGTGATTAATGCGCCAGCTGATGGCTACACGATGCTGCTGGTGAATCCCGCAAACGGAATCAATGCATCGCTCTATAAAAAGTTATCCTATAACTTTATTCGCGACATCGCGCCCGTTGCGGGTCTGATTCGCACACCGAATGTGATGGTGGTGTCCAATTCAGTGCCTGCTAAGACAGTGGCTGAATTCATTGCATATTGCAAAGCGAATCCTGGCAAGGTCAATATGGCTTCTTCAGGCAGCGGTACCTCTGTTCATTTGTCCGGTGAGTTGTTCAAATTCATGACAGGCTGCAACATGTTGCATGTCCCTTACAAAGGTGCGGGTCCTGCATTGATCGACTTAACGGCTGGCCAGGTCGATGTGTTGTTTGATAATTTGCCCTCGTCTGTGCCACATATTAAAGGGAACAGGATTCGTGCTTTGGCAGTGACCTCAGCCGCAGCTGAGCCCTCAATGCCTGAGTTGCCAACGGTGGGTGCCACAGTGCCTGGCTATGAAGCGACAGCATGGTTTGGTGTGGGAATGCCTAAAAACACACCGCAACCGGTCATCGACAAAATGAACGCTGCAGTCAACAAGCTGTTGGCAGATCCTAAAATGCAGCAACGCTTAGCTGATTTGGGTGGTGTGCCGATTCCCGGAACGCCTCAGGATTTTGGCAAGGTGATCGCGGCTGAAACAGCAAAGTGGGCAAAGGTTGTTGAAGCCTCTGGTGCCAAGGTCGAATAAAGTCTTTGTCGCAATTCGATTCAGTCAATCGTTAAAAAGAAACCTGCATAAGCAGGTTTCTTTTTTGCAGACTTCTTTTTTCTAAATTACCACTATGCGTGAAAGCCAGTGTGAAGGACCATCGGGTTACTTTGCGCTATAAGGAATCGAAGAGTGGTGCAAAACGATGCGCACGCGTCCATCGTCACCTTTGATAAAGCCCCAAGTTTTGTCTACAACGGTAAGTTTGTTGGCCTTGTCGGTAAAGTCAACATTTCCAATAGTCATCGCTGTGTTGCCAGTGATCATGATTCCTGCATTTTTAATTTCGCACTTGGTCCAGCCCTTCAGAGCGAAGCCTGTGTCCTTTGGAAATGCTGGATCACCACCAACAAAATATGAAAGTGCCCCAGCGCGCGTCAGGCGAAAGGTCTGGGGTACTTCAGAGAGTGTAGGTTTAAACAATACAGGCCCGATCTGGTAACCGTAAGCGCCATCGATAACTTGTTCGGCCATTTTCTTGGCGGCAGCTTGACCACTTTTGTCATGCTCATTACTGATTTTGACTAAAGCGTCACACCAGCCTGTTTGGGCGGCTAGGACTTCAGCCTCGGTGATTGCACGGTTCGTGACGGGAGCAGGAGTTTGGGCTTGAGTTGCAATTGGGGCTGCGAAGGCTATACAAACGAGTGCTGTGCGGGCTAGTGAAATCATGATGTGTTGTTCCTCGAACTTTCTCAGTGTGTATAAGTGAATTTATATTAGACGTAGTATTCTTGTGGGTAAAGAGTTTATTTCCTGTGCGACTGCTGTATGTGAGGTTTTGAGAGCATTAGGGTCGTTATACCCAGCACATTCTTAGTCGTTATTGTTAGTCAGTATTCGTTTATCAAAAAGTCATATTCAGTAACCAGTTTCTCAATGACAAACCACTCGCAAAATCTGACCCATACCAAGGTGTGGTACCTTGCACCAGAAAGCATTGAGGACGCTGCGACCTGCGAGATCTTGACGCGCTGGTTGTCAGTTGAAGAACGCGGTCGTATGCAAAAGTTTCATGCGCCTCGTCATCGGCATACATACTTGGTGGCACATGCCTTGGTCAGAGGGGCTCTAGCAAGGGAGCTTGGCTGTGAACCCTCGGAGTTGATATTTGAAAGCAATGCTTACGGAAAGCCTAGCTTGGTGTTGCCTGACTCGAGTGCAAAACTGGAATTCAATCTAAGCCATACAGAGGGAATGTGTGTGGTGGCCCTGTCTAGATTTTCAAGAGTGGGCTGTGATATTGAGTCCTTAAACCAACCGGGACTCGAGGTGGATATCGCAAGAAATTTTTTTACACTAGAGGAGAGCGAAGACATCTTAAATTGCCTTCCCGCGCAACAAGTTGAACGCTTGTTAACATACTGGACACTCAAAGAGGCTTACATCAAGGCAGAAGGGCAGGGTTTGTCAATGGGCCTTGATACTTTTTATTTTTCTCTCCAAGAAAATCAATTGCCCCGTTTGATTCTCAAAAGTGGTGCTCAACAACCCTCAGCAGTATGGCTGTTTAAGCAAATAATGATTGGCAAGCACTACCTTGTTTCTTTGGCGATTGAACCCAAACACGCTGCGGATATGGACATTGAGATTAAAAAAGCCGACTGGATAGGTCGGCTGTAAATCAATTTTTTTAACGGTATTAAATCTTTTTTTATTAAATGCCGTGCAATGGAGCCACTTTTTTAACTGCTGGCATTTCCATCATCCTTTTATGATGGTCATTGAGCTTGGGAAATTGCGCCATGTCCACACCATCTCCAGCCATCCAGCTCGTCATCGTAAACAGATATGGATCTGAGACGGTGAAGTGCTCACCCATCACCCAAGGACCACGCAATATTTCGCCCTCGATGAGTGCAGCACAATCTGTCATGTTTTGTGCGACTTTGGCCTTCATCGTCTTTTGTGCATCAAGATCGTCAGACCAGCGACGCCCGCGTGCCCCGTGGGCATGATGAACGTGCACTGTTGAACAAAACCAGCTGTTGATGGATTGCATGTGTGCCAACGCAAATGGATCGTCCAGAGGCGCGACTTGCGCTTGCGGATACAGCTGAGCAAGATAGACCAGCAGAGCCGGCGTCTCGGTCAAAATGCCATGGTCGGTGATCAGCGCGGGAACGCGCCCTTTGGGATTAATCAGGAGATACTCGGGTTTATTTTGGTCGTTATCGCGCAAGTTGAGTCGGTGCGCTTCGTAATCTGCACCAACGTGTTCGAGCACGATATGCGTTGCCAGAGCGCAGCTCAAAGGGGCATAGTAAAACTGCAAAGACATGGCTGACTCCTGAGTCGTGTTGTTAGTCGGATGTTTGTTCTTTGAGCCAACGTTTGAGGCCCGCATCAGTTTTAACGCTTGTCAGCTCTTCATTCAAGCGTCTGAGTTCGAGAAGCATATCGCGCTTTCGGCTATTGAGATGATGTTTGAGTGATGCTTCATGAATCATCATCGAGGCCGGCAAGACAAACTCTGATGTCGCTTGTAGCTCGTGATCGCGAATTTCCCTGTGCAGTGCTGTACAACGCTCTCGCATCAGGTTCGTGAGCGCTGCCAGTTTTTTTCGTAAAAGCGCCGAGGTGAGGGTTGCTGCAGGCAATTGCGCTTTGGTTTGTAAATCTAAAAGAGCGAGCAGGTCGCGTCGCTCGTAGGCGGTGTTGGCTTCGCTCATCAGCTTTGTCTTGTGCGCACGCGCTTCTTCGTCACTTTCGCGGTCTGGGTGCAAGGCACTCGCGAGTTTGCGGTAAAGACTGCGTAGGGCGCTTTCGACATCCTCTGCGGCCTGAAGGTCGGCAGGGGACATTCTTTTCTTTTTGGCACGCTTTGCTTCTCTATTGCGAGCACGTGCTTCAGCTTCTTTACGCATAAAGTCAAATTTAGCGTGCAAGACATCGTCTAAATTTTCAAATACTTTGTCTTCACCAAACTCTTCTCCCATCGCTTCTTTGAGGTAGGCGTGGGCTTCAGCGGCTTGAGCGCGCTCAATGTCAGCCAGGGACTGTTCGCTGTGGACGTCGTGGAGGGCGCGCATGACCCGATCTCCTGCCAGTGCGAACTCCATCCCAATACTGCAGATCAAGCGACGGATCAGGCGTTCTTGGCGAGCCGTCAAGTCATCACCTTTTAAGCGCTGATCGAGCCATAAGACCATGGCACGGCGCAGACTATCTTGTTTCTTTTGTAGAACGGGGACGGTATTGTTATATAGGATTCGATGCTGCTCAACCAAGACTTTGAGGGCTTCGAGCTTGGTAGCAAGCGTCTTGCCTTGCTCGATCAGGAGATCAAACTCTGCTTGCTCCAGGGAGTCAGGTGCGGTGTCTTGTTCGACGGCACTTAAGGCATTAAGGAGGTCGGGCGAGCTGGCGGAGGTTTTATTCTTCAAAAGGCTGTGATGACTGTGATTCTGTGGGGCGGTTGAGAGGCATGTACGCCTCTCATCATTCAGCATTTTAGCCTTTCTGAAGGTTGAACTGGGCTTGCGTTGACTCTAGAGAAGTAATAAAACACGAATAGACCAAAAGACATCGTCAAATCAAGCACTCGACTCCTTTCGGATATTCCTCTTGTGCCTAAGCAGTTGACTGATCAGAACAAAAAAGCCGGTAAAACCCACCAGGTCAGCCCAGTTGTCAGGGTAGGTCAACGCAACACCAGCGATCACCATGATGGTGCGTTCGAGGATGAGCGTTTTTTCAATAAACCACCCCTGCAAGCCGCCAGCCAGACACACGATGCCGATGGCAGCAGTAAAGGTAATCCAGGCGATTTGGAGCCAGTCGGCATTGGCCAGCGCTTTGGTCGAGCCCATCAATAATAAACTTGTTCCTTCGTCGCCCAGCACAAACATGAAGGGCACCAGAATAGCGGGGGCGACATACTTCCATGTTTGTAGTGTCGTTTTATAAGGGTCGCCTTTACAAATCGCTGCGGCTGCGAAGGGTGATAGCGCCGTTGGTGGTGAAACTTCTGAGAGCACCGCGTAATAAAAGATGAACATGTGTGCAGCAAAGGCGGGTACTCCGAGGTTGATAAGCGCGGGTGCAGCAATCACCGCACAGATAATATAGGAAGCAGTCACAGGAACTGCAAGCCCAACCACCCACACGACCAGACCGGTAAAGATCGCTGTCAAGAGAAGCGAGCCACCCGCATACTCGATGACGATCGAGCTAAATTTCAAGCCCAAGCCCGTCAGTGTCACAGTGCCGACAATCAGCCCTGCGCCCGCGCACGTCACAGCAATCGAGAGCACGCCGTTCGAGCCATTGGCGAGAGCCTTAATCAAGTTTGACTGATAAAAGCCTTTGAAAAATGGTTCACGACCGCGCAGCCAATCATAGGAAATGATGGCGGTATCGCGTCTGAGCATGCTGGTCGCGGCCGAAACGACTGTAGCCCAGAACACTGACATGATGGGAGAAAAACCGATCATCATGAACACGACGATTGAGATCAGGGAGAAAAAGTGAAACCAGTATTTTTTCGTCAAGGACCATGCGCTTTCAGCGGCCTCGAACGACAGTTTTTTCATTCCATATTTGCGTACGTCGATCTCTACCATGATAAACAAACCAAGGTAGAACAGAATGGTTGGAATCGTCGCCATCAACAGGACGTCGAGGTAGGAGATTTTTAGAAAATCAGCAATCAAGAAGGCTGCGGCGCCAAGCACCGGTGGAGAGATGATCGCGCCCAAACCGCCTGCGGCCAGCAAGCCACCGGCGGCATTTTTTTCATAGCCGACTTTGTCTAGCATCGGTGCAGCAACAGAGCCAACAGTCACTGTCGTGGCCACGCCAGAACCTGAGGGACCGCCTAATAAAAAGGATGACAGTACGATTGTGCGACCGACTCCCGAGGACTTACCGCCCATCGCCGCAAAAGAAAAATCGATGAAAAACTTACCCGCGCCCGTGAACTGCAAAAAGGCGCCAAAGATCGTAAATAGAATGATGAGTGTGGCTGAGACGTCGAGCGCGGTGCCGTAGATGCCCTCGAGAGTCATGTACATAAAGCCGACAAAACGGCCGATCTCGTAACCTTTGTGTGTCCAGGGAGCGGGCAAATAATTACCAAACAGAGCGTAGAGGATAAACATGATGGTGACGCTGACCAAGATCATGCCATTGGTGCGACGCAAGCCCTCGAGAATCATGAGAATCAATCCAACTCCGATGACGATGTCCATAGGAAGGGGCTCAGTATTGCGATCCGTGAAGTCGTCGCCACCGCTCAGAATGTAATAAGCCACAAAGATTGAAAAGCACGCAATGATCAGATCCCACCACATCAGTCGGTTTTTAAAGCGCGCGGTCAGAGGAAAAGTCAGAAAGACGAGAAAGAGCACGATGGCGAGGTGAATCGTGCGTAGAATTTGAGTCGGTACGATTTCGTATGCAGCGTACAAGTGAAAAATCGACATGCCGACTGCGCAGAGCGTCAGGAATATAGCGAGTAAGCCGCGGTAATCGTTGGCATCGCCTTCTTCTTGTCGGATTAGTTCATCTAGTTTTTGTTGTGTAGCGCGATCGATCGACGACTCACTCATGGCTGGACCCAGTTCTATTGATACTTGTATGGATTAAAAAAATTCAGCAAGTGCGCATGATGACGCACTTGCTGAATGAGCTGCTGCAAGTGAAAGAGGCCATTCGTTTATTGAACGCTTTGACCTTTTTCCTTAAAGTACTTTAAAGCACCGGGGTGAAAAGGCAGCGGTGTGGCAGCAGCCTTTTGATTCTCTAGTTTCACGCTTTCGTATTCCCGGTGGGTGCGTACCAGCTCTTCCATGTTGTCAAAGACAGCCTGTGTAATTTTGTAGGCCTCATCGTCAGGCATATTGCCATTGACTACGAGAATGTTTGACACAGAGGCGTTCTTGTTGTCGCCCGCCATACCCGAGTATGTCGATTTAGGGATGGTGTCCTTGAAATACAGATCGCCGTATTTCTTGTTCATGGCATCAACAGCATCTGCATGATCGATCATGACGATTTTGGTGCCGGGTGTATTGGCCAGATCGGTGACTGCCGCAGTTGGCAGACCACCCACCCAGAAAAATGCATCAATCTTGCGGTCTTTGACGGCATTGACCGATTCGGCTACACCAAGACGCTCGCGACGAACATCTTTGTCTTTGTCCAGTCCCGCGGCTTCAAGCAGACGGAAAGCCATCACTTCTGTTGCGCTGCCTGGGCTGCCGGTGCTGACGCGCTTGCCCTTGAGATCTTTCATGGTTTTGATGCCGCTTGCTTCAGTGGTCACCACATGCATGCGGTTTGGATACAGCACAAGCAATGTTTTGACATCGACTTTACGACCTGAAAACTTATCCTTGCCGTCGAGCGCGTCTTTGGCCGCATCGGACATCGTAAAGGCCAGATAGGGTTTACCCGAACCAATGAGTTTGAGGTTGTCAACTGAGCCTCCAGTGACCTCGGCCGTGGCTGACATACCAGGAATCTTTTTGGTCAGAACGGCAGCCAGTCCACCACCCATTGGGTAATAGACGCCGCCCGTGCCGCCGGTTGCAATCGAATAGTTTTGTGCATTGGCTGCACCTGCACAGATCAGCGCTAAGCTGATTGCGAGGGTTTTTATTAGATTCATAACAATCTCCTAAATATATTGATTTAGTTTCAACTTGGAATGAATGATGAGCATCGATTCAAAAGAAGTTCACTGATGACTAGAACATAACTCAAAATAGCAGAGAGCTCAATGCAGGTTTCCCTGTAGCTTGCGCAGGCCAAACATGCGGTCAAAGGCACTTGAATCTTCTTCGGAGGCACTTGGAACGTGTAATTGAGGTTGCTATGCCATGTGGGTCTCAAACTGAGAGCTTCTGCGAGAGGTTTGCCTTGAAAGTTTGACCTCGGCAATTAGAATTCAGGAGTTGAAATATTAACCCTTCGCAGACATGATGAGTCAAGCTAACATTGATGTCAAAATTGCTTTGGTTGAAGACGATCCCTTGCTGCGTAAGGAGATTTTCTATCATCTCAAAGAAAACGGATTTCAGGTTTTTGGCTTGGCTCACGGTAAATCACTCGATGAGTTGCTGATTACCGAACCCATAGATATTTTTATATTGGATCTGACGCTACCTGGCGAAGACGGGTTGAGCATTGCCCGTCGCCTTCGTCTCAGTTTGCCAAAAGCTGGGATTATTATGATGACTGCACGAGGCTCGGCCAATGATCGGGTCAAGGGTTATGAGTCTGGTGCCGATATCTATCTTTACAAGCCTGTCTCGCCCGAAGAGTTGACCGCAAGTCTTTATAGCCTGATGCGTCGACTGAATCAGTCTGTGATTGGCACGAGATGGAAATTAAACCTTAAGGATCGCTCCATTTTTGGACCAGATCGATTGCAGCGTGCGGTCTTGACGCACAGCGAAAAGGTGTTGATGATCGGTTTGATTCAGGCGCCAAATCAAACACTTGAAAATGAAGTCATTGTTGAAATATTAAGTCAGCGAACAGGTGTTGAGGACATGGGGAAACGGGCACTGGAGAGCTTGATTAGTCGGTTGCGGCGCAAGCTTGGTGAAATTTCTGAACCTGGGACAGAGGTCGCAGTTAAGTCAGTCTGGGGTGTGGGGTATCAACTTTGCATTGCAGTAGATATAGAATCCTAATCATTTAATGGAAAAAGAATGTCTTTATTAGTGACTTTGAAATCGGATGTGGTGATTGAGCCTCTGGTAGAGCGTTGGTATGCATGGTCTCATTTGATTTCACCTGCGACCGCTGCACTTAATGTGCCATATCGTCACTTGACTTTGCTAGAGTCATTTGTCAGTGCACCAGATATTCATGCTGCGGCCTGTCAAAACCCGAGTTTGCGCGGCGGCCCTTTCGTTGACTTGCCTGTGGAGTCGGTCGACGCGGTACGTGCACTCATTGCACAAACTAAAGATCGTCAAGCACAGCAAATCGCTTTTGGTGAAGGCTTGCGCGAAGCATACCGTGCTGTGTTGAAACAGGCGGATGGATTTAGCATTGAGAAGTTTTATGAAACATTGCCAGCGCCTGTGCGTGGCTATGTTGAGTTGTTTTATACCTTAGGTGGTCATCCTGACCTCCGTGTCATTGAGCCTTTGCTTTACAAGAGTCCTGCTTTCAATCCAGCGTCTCAATCAGCTTTGATTTATCAGGCCAAGGGTGATGATCGTGCCTTTGCATTCAGTACGCCACGTCTGCCACGTTCAGATGCTGTTGAGCTAGAACGCCCGTTTAGCGACGACATTTATGATTACTTGGCGGCACTACGATTGACGCCAAAGCCTCTGGAGGCTGTGCTCGAACGCTTAGCTCAAGCGGGAGTCAGCAATGAAAAGTTCCGTGATTTCCTGACAGATGTTCCTTTGGCTGCTACAGAGCGTGAGCATAAGGGAGGCACCAGATGGCGTTATTTCGGCCATGCCTGCGTCTTGGTCGAAGCCAACGACGGCACAAATGTCTTGGTCGATCCAATTGTGGCCTATGACACAAATGGCGGCGTTGAGCGTTTTGTTTTAGCGGACTTACCTGACCGGATTGATTATGTCGTATTGACACACAATCATGCAGACCATGTGCTGTTAGAAACATTACTCGCGCTGCGTTACAAAATCGATACGATTGTGGTGCCAAGTGCTGGTGGCGGTTTGGCTGATCCCTCACTTAAACTCATGTTGCAGTCGATTGGTTTTAAAAAGGTGATTGAGCTTGAACCACTTGCCAATGTAGGAAGCGGTGACATGTTGATCACTGCCTTGCCTTTCTTGGGAGAGCATGGTGATTTGGATATCCGCTCCAAGGCTGCATGGCTGGTCAAAGCGGGCACGCAGAGCTTGCTCTTTGCCGCCGACAGTAACAATCTAGAACCTTTGATTTACGAGCATCTCAAACAGATTTTTGGTCCGATTGAGACTTTGTTTATTGGTCAGGAGTGTCAGGGAGCACCATACAGCTGGACCTATGGACCTCTGCTGCCTATTCCTGTTGATCGTAAAAAAGATCAGACGCGCAGACTGAACGGTTCAGATGCAGAGCGTGGCTTTAAAGTCGTTAAGAGTTTGGGAAGTAAAAATGTCTACGTTTATGCAATGGGTGCAGAACCTTGGTTGCAGTACGTGACGAGTATCGATCCTTCGGAGGACACAGTGCCAGCAACCAATGCAAGGCAACTCGTCGAGTCCTGCCGAGGTTTGGGGCTGAATGCTGAGAGATTGTTCGGTAGCGCGGACGTCACACTACCTGCCTGAAAGTTAACGAGCGAAAAGGCTCTTGAGCCGGTGTTTCATTCGGAACAAGTGCGACATGCCGTATAAATATGCGGCCTGTGGCGCTTGGCTGTATCGCCAGATTGGATCAACTTTCCAAAAACGATTGACCGAACAGATATAGTCGTTGCCGAGGGCTTCGATTTCATGCCACCAGCCGACTGGCATATATAAGGTTTCACCTTCTGCCAGATCTAAAGTCCGACGCTCAGAGAGTGAAGCGCGTAAAAGAGGGAATTTTTCAAAATCTGGCTGATCGATATACACCTGACTGAAGTTAGGTGTCAGTCCGCCGTGTGATATTTCAAAAGGATAGAGACCTTTTTGCAAGCTGGGTGGGAATAAAGAAACGCGTTTCGTACCACGAAATTGTGAAAGCGTGCCGTCTTGACCATCGTAATGCAAGGGCTCGACATGACCACCAGGTCCGACCCAGACATTCGTGTCATTGGGTAATTGCCTGCGTAATCCTGTTTTTTCTGCAATGCGATCAATGCCGGGACCCACAATACGTCGAAAAGGCGTAGCGCCCATATCAACCATAGCGAGATAAATACTGTCTCGTTTGGCCGTACCATTTACAAGCAGACTGCAATATTCGCTCACTGTCATCATGCGAATTTCACAATAATTTTTCCATTCTGCTTTGGGCGTTTTAAAACGCTCTGGCCCGTAAACACGAACGCCAACTTCCATTTCGCCCACGAGTGAAGTGAGATTTTCAATATTGACAGGAACTGAATCATTGAAAGCATCCGTCAAAATAACGGGCTTGTTTTGACGTTGAAACTCGTGATGAAACAGAGCAGGAGTCAATTGATTCAAAGATACACGTTCAATCCTGTCATGGATTGAGATCGAGGCTGTTTGCTGAACGGTACTCATTGTCATTAGGCAGAAAGTGCAAGTTTTTCGGTTTCTTGAGAAACAAGAGGACGATAGTCGCGGCCGTTTAAAAACTCTGGACGCAGGTTCTTTGGCTGTGACGTTGGGATATTACTCACAGCGTTGTAAGTCAGAATCACGATGCGCCGATTGTAAGGTGAAATATTTGGGGGCGAAGCATGCACAAGATTGCCATGAAACCAGACGGCTGTACCTTTTTTTCCTGTTGCAGAAAACAAGCCACCTTTGGACACAAGTCGTGTCACAAGGGGAGCATCAATTTGGTATGTGAGTGAGGCACTGACGTTGCCTTCCCAGCCCTTTGGCGCATCCTCAGCTTGTGGGGCATCCACACAACCTATGGTGTGCGAGCCTGGGATAAAAAATAGCGGTCCATTAAACTCGTTAATGTCATCTAAAAAAATCATGACACTTGCAATGTTTGCTGAGGGAATATTGTCCTCATTACGCCAGTATATATAGTCTTGATGCCAAGGCCACATCTCACCTGAGAAGGCTTGTTTGACGTTGACTTTAAGTTGATGGATGTAGACATCATCATGCAGGAGTTGTTGCGCTGGCGTCAGGAATTGCGGCGCACGAATTAGCTCGCTGTATGTCTCATCATAAAGGTGACACCCATGAAATGCACGATGCGTTTTACCATCTTTTTCAAGGACGTGACCAGGGAGTGTTTGGTCTTGAAAAGCCATTGTGCAGGCAAGCAGATTTTCAACTTCCGCTTGAGTCAGCGCATTATTTTGGACGAAATAGCCGTCACGCGAGTAATCATCTATTTGTTGGGGGGTGAGTGTCATATTCTATTGATCCATGTTTGGCAATCGTCGTTGCTCAGGCAGCAGAAGCTTGTAGTTCATTTTGCTCGTGGTAACGCAACGTGCCGTGCTGAATCACTTGGTCTTCTGGTACAAGATCACCCAATTCAATATCAGGTGTGCCGTTTAATTTTTCGGTGATAGCGTCAAGGTTGATTTGTGCAATGGTGATCAAATCATTCATATCTTTGAGGACAAAATATGTTTGCTGCAAGTCATAGATCCAAAATTCAGAGCGCATGACACGCTCAACATCAAACATAACTAAATTCGGCGAATCACTTTCTAGTGAAAATAGAATTTCTTTTTCAGAAGAGGCAATGGCTGCACCGAAACTTCGGATACCGTGTTCTTCTTGCACTAAACCGACTTCGACAATGTACCAATACAACCTGGCAATGCGTTCAATGACGTCTGCTTGTTTAAGTTGATGCGCTTTTACGGCAGCTTTGCCGCAGCTTTGAATAAAGTCACCCATGAGTGGGTACATCAAGAGAGGGATGTGACCGAAGATGTCGTGAAAGACATCTGGGTATTCTTGATAATCCATTTCGTGGGGTTTGCGGATATAGCAGCCGGAGGGAAAACGCCGATTGGCTAAATGCTCAAAGAAAATGTTGTCAGGCACAAGCCCAGGAACTGCGACGACTGTCCAACCCGAATGCTTTTGCAGGCGCTCTGAGAGCTCGACGAAGTTGGGAATGTGCTCCGAATCCATGGGGAGCTCTCTGATGCCTCTTTCGAAAAGTTCGCAGGCACGACCTTTCATCAGCTTGGTCATTCGCTGATAGAGAATCCGCCACGTAGCATGGTCTTGTTCTGTATAGCTTTCCCAGCCTTGATCGATGGTCCAATCAGGGCGTTCTGGCTGATAGTTTTCTAAATTCATTGGATCGACTGGGGCGATCAAATCTTTTTGGCTGGACATGTGCGTAAGCATCCTTTGTCAGAAGATGAAAGCTTAAAGAGAAATGATGATTTAGACCTCTCATTTACTCGCAAAACCTAAGTATTTACCCCACGCGCTCATCGTTTGTGAGCGGATGTTAGTGTTAATAAGAATTATTTAGCTTTAAATGATTGATGAGTCCCTGAGGTATCTCAGGACAGCCTGTGCAAGTATGGGCAAGGTCTCTGATCGCCACAAAATATCTGAGTGACTCGCCGCGATATCAATAGTGTTGACTTGGCTGGTTGTGTAAGGAGACCAGTCAAAAATAGTTAAATCGTCAGGGACACCATCGAGTGTCGCTTTAACTAGCAAAATTGGAGCGTGAACAGTCGGGGGTGTGTGATGCGCAGTCAGACGACTTGCTTGAACAGAATGATCAAGCATGCGCTTAAACCAATCGAGCGGCATCTCTGCTGGGATCATATTGACTGAGGCCATATGATCTCGGATTTTCAGATGTAAAGTTTCTTCATCGTCACTCGATGTGTCGTGAATGCCGGCTTCTTTTGCAATGGCATTCAAAATGTGTTTGGCGCGCTCAGCGGGATCGTCACTCAGGTTGCTATTGGAAATGGTTGCGGTGTCGACCAAGATCAGCTTGTCAACAGTGCTACCCTGACGTTCGAGTTCAGCCACCATTGCGTGGGCAATCATGCCTCCAAGCGAGGTGCCAAGAAGACGATAGGGGCCAACTGGCTCAACTTGACGAAGAGCCGTCACATACTCGGTTACCACTTCTTGCATCGTGGTGTGAGGCGTTTCACCCGCCTCAAGCCCTCTTGCTTGAAGTGCCCAGAGGGGTTGATCTTGGCCAAGCGCTTGAGTGAGATTGCCATAAACGCTTGCACTGCCACCTGCAGGATGGATGCAAAATAGGACAGGTTGAGAGCCCGTTTTACGAAGCGGAACAAGCGGCGTGTATGGAGGCGCATCCTTTGCGTTCATTTTCATAAGGAGTTGCCGTGCAAGCTCTTTGGGTGTGGGTGATTCAAAGAGCGTCCGCATGGGAAGTTCAATACCAATGCGTTGACGCAATAGTCCAATCAGCCGCATGGCAAGCAATGACTGTCCGCCAATTTCAAAAAAATTGTTTTCAAGACCGACAGGGCTGAAACCCGTTATCTCTGCAAACAACTCGCAGCAAAGAATTTCAGTCTGCGAAACAGGTGCTACAAACATATGTGACGTTTCAAGTTGCTCGGGGGCAGGTAAGCTCCGACGATCAAGTTTGCCGTTAGGCGTGAGAGGTAGGCTTGAAATGGCAATTAACACGTCAGGCACCATATAACTAGGTAGTCCAGTACGCATCATCACACGAAGATTTTCAAGGCTTGTCGTGGCATGCTCACGCAAAACAACGTAGGAAACAAGTCTAGTTTGACCGCTCGAACTTGAGGTCGCGATCGTAGCAGCCTGTTCGATGTCAGCGAATCCTCTCAATGAGGCGTCAATTTCACCGAGTTCGATACGATAGCCCCGTAGTTTGATTTGATCATCTGCGCGCGACAAGTAATCAATGATCCCATCGACACGCCGTCGCACCAAGTCACCGCTTCGGTACATGCGCCCTCCTGCTGCGCCAAATGGGCAGGCGATAAAGCGTTCAGAGGTCAAACTTGGTCGATTGATGTAGCCTTGCGCAAGCGCTGCGCCAGCAATATACAGCTCACCAACTACACCATCCGGAACGAGAGACAGGCTGTCATCTAGAACATACATTGCGTAATCGGTCATCGGCTGACCAATAGGCGCAGCGCTTGTGGGAGAGTTAAAGAGTGAAAGCGTTATATTCTGAGTGCTTGCCCAAACTGTCGCCTCGGTAGGGCCGTACATATTGATGACTTCGCTGCCGGAGGCCAACATACGTTGAGCAAGGCCAAGGGGGAGTGCCTCTCCACCCACTAACATTCGTAAATCAGACGCTGGGAGTTCTTGGCTAATAATCAATTCCCAGAGCGATGGTGTTGCTTGCATCACTGAGATTTTGTGATGTGCAATGGCCTCTTTCAGTTTGAGTGGGTCTTTTGTATGTTCTGGGCTCAGCAGCACAACAGCTGCACCATTGACTAAAGGTAAATAAAGTTCAAGTACAGCGATATCAAAACCGATGGTTGTAATCGCGAGTAAATGATCTGTCTGCGTCAAGGGAACGGCTTGTTGAACAGCGGATAAAAAGACAGAAAGATTTCGATGGGTGAGTCCAACGCCTTTGGGTTGCCCAGTACTACCTGAGGTATAAATCACATAGCAAAGATGATCGGGTGTCAGGGGAGTCAAACGCTCAAGCTCTTGCAGTGGTGTGCAAGCATAATCAGAAAGTTTTTGTTGAAAACTCTCATCATCAAGCAACAGGGTCAGCGGTGCAACAAACGCAGTGTCAGAGTTTCTTTTACCCGTCAGTGTCGAATCACTCACAAGGCAACGAGCTTGACTATCACTCAGCATGTATTGCAAGCGTGCAACAGGATAATCCGGATCAAGGGGTAGATAGGCTGCCCCTGTTTGTTGAACGGCGAGCAGGGTAATCAACATATCTGGGCTGCGATGTAACAATATCGCCACAAGCGTGCCCGGACCCACTCCTTGAGCAATCAGTGCGCGCGCAAGTTGAGAGGAACGTTTGACGAGTTCTGAATAAGAGAACAGATGGGAACCATTCTGGTCCTGAAATACCAAGGCCGTGCGGTCTGCGTAACGTTCCGATAGCAGAGGGAGATGATCTGCAAATAAGAAGCTAGATTGCAAAGCCTCCTTTGTTGAACTTGATGTCCCGCAACGAGAAAGTAAGGTAATTTGCTCCTCGTGAGTCACGAGGCTTACGTTTGCAAGCACCTGCTCACGGTTATGTTCAAAGTTTGAAACAAGTGCTGCAATTTTATTTAGAATCGATTGCGCATCGTTTTCACTCAAGCGCATTTTGTCAAAGGTCAAGCGTAACAGGAGCTTTTCACCAGGAACGGCAATCAATGAAATCGGGTAGTGTGTACCATCCATTCCTTGAGAGTCTGTTTGAGTCAGCTTGCCACGCTCTTGTGATGTCGCACCAACACTAATTTGATCTGTACTGTAATTTTCAAAAATAAATAATGCTTCAAACAGTGGCTGGCCACTCTGTTGCCCTTGGTTCACCAGTTTTTGAATCCGTGCGAGACCCAAGTGTGCGTGTGCATCCTGCTGTGCTTGTTCGTCCTGTTGTTCGCGCAACCACTCAACCAAAGTCTGCTGTGGCGTTAATTTCAGCGCTAACGGTAATGTGTCAATAAATAGGCCAATGGCTTGATCAATATTAGTTAATTGACTTCCGCGACCATTGCGTACACTTCCGATGACGAGCTCACTGGTACGGCTGAGCTTGGCCATGAGAAAGCCAAACAGTCCTTGGAGTGCAGAGGCAGGCGTTAATCCGCTATCACGTGCAGCTTGATCAAAGCTGCGCGTATTCTGTGTATCCAGAGAGAGTCTGAGATCACCCATTCCTGGAGTGGGCGCTGCAGGTGTTGGCAACAATAATGGTCCAGCATCCCGTGCAGTGGCCAGGTGTTGGCGCCAGTAGTTAAGAGCACTTTCTTCAGGTTGACGTTGTAACCAACTGAGATGATCTTTCCAGTCAAAAGGACGCGGAAGTGAGACTTGAAGAGATTGAGTTTCTGTCTCGTACAAGCGCGCGAGTTCTTTGAGTAGCAGAGGTGTTGACCAACCATCCAAGACTAAATGGTGGTTGGAAATCAGCAAAGCGGTACGTGTGCTGTCGAGTTTTGTTAAACAAGCTCTAAATAAGGGACCTTCGCTGAGCTTAAAGGGGTGACTGATATCTAATGCGCATAGCTCTGACAAACGCTGTTGCGCAGAACCTTCCAAGGCAATCACAGGACAAGCTTGAAGTGTGCCGTTAAGAATAATGCCCGTGGCAAATAATGTTTCTGGTGGGACCACCACTAAGCGCAAAATTTTATGCCGTAAGATTAATTGTTGAACGGCGCGCTGCATCGCAGGGATATCAAACTCCCCCTCGAATGTAAACACCATTTGCACATGGTACGGATCAATGACAGCCTGATCTCTTGAGAGGCTTTCAAACGCTAAGCCTTGCTGTAAGGCGGTGAGCGGTACGATGTCATCAAGCGACGGGTAGGTTTTGACCAGTAAGTCTAGGGTCGACTGCGTCAGTTGGTGACCCACTAATTCAAAATCAGAGGGTGTATGACGATTAAAGAGTGGGTCTTCTAAACAATGACGGCTCAAGTTGATGAGCGCTTGACTGAAGGCGCTCGCGAGAGCTTGTGCTGACTGTTCTTCGTGTGCGTGTTTGCAGTAGGCCAGACCAAAACGCAGACAGCCCTCAGGATCAATCATGGCATTAATATCAATCAATTGCATGCGCTGACGTTTGTCATCATCTTGGCAAGCCGTGAGACCACCTTGATCAAACATCCAACTTTCAATTTGTTGGCCTGAATTGTTGGAATGCTCTTTTTTATTTTCCTCGTTAAATTGGCCCAGATAATTCAAGACAATCTGTGGTTGCGAAGAGTCATCAAACAACTGCTTGGTGTGCGGATCAAAATGACGCAACACGCCGTAGCCGATACCTTTGTCTGGCAGGGCCCGCAAATCTTCCTTGATTTGTCGCAAGGCATAGCCAGGGGCTTCGGGTGTGGACCAGTCGAACTGACCGAGGCGCAAACGCAGTGGGAACAGACTCGTGAGCCAACCGAGTGTGCGTGTCAGATCCTCATCAGTCTCACGTCCGTGACCTTCGAGTGCGACGAGTGGATCGCCGAGTGTGTGCTGGTAGCGTTCGCGGCTCCATTGCGTCAGTGCCATACCCAAGGCGGTCAGTAAGACATCGTTGATCGCGCCGTGATAGACCGCAGGCGCGCGCAACAAGCGCTGTGTATCGGCCTGACTGAGCTGACCTCCGACATGGGCAGAGCTGCCCAGCGTGTTTTCCTCAGGAAGAATCGTGCGATCGCAAGGCAGTGCTTGTGCGCCTTGGAGCTGCGAGAGCCAGAGCGCTTGTTCACCACGACGCGCGCCCTCGGCGCCCTGTCGTGCGAGCGACTCGGTCCACGCGCGCAGCGACATGGTGCGTGCAGGTAAGACAGCACCTGGGGTCAGCGTGCAAGTCGCGAGATCCTCCATGAGGATGCGCCAAGACACACCGTCGATAGCAAAGTGATGAACGACCAGCAACAGCAGGGCAGGCGCTTGAGGGCGGAGTACCCAACGTGCAGCCATGATGCCGCCGGGTTGCTGCGGATCGAGCGCCTCACTGAGGTGTTGGAAAGACGCGGCCATCGACTCTTGTGCCGACTCAGGACTGAGGTGTGTAAGGTCGAGCGTTGGCAGGCTCAGAGCCGGAAGAGCTGAGGTAGGGTCGATCACCATGCGGGTGTGCGAGAGCGTGCGTAACCTGAGGGCGCCGTGGTGGTTGCGCAGACGTTCAAGCGCTTCGAGCACCAAGGCTTGGGTCAGGCCCGTAGGGACGCGCAGGCACACCGCTTGGTTAAAGCGTTTGAGCGAGCCTTTGAGCGACAGGTAGTCTTGGGCAATCGGCAGGGGCGACAGCTCGCCTTCTTCGACCCAGACTGTTTGTACGGTGTCGGTGGAGGCGAGCGTGGCAGCAGCGGCGAGGGCTTCGGGCGTTTGATGTTTAAAGACATCTCGCACGCTAAACACTAGGCCTTGCGCGCGCGCCCGACTCACCAAACGAATGGCCGAGATACTATCTCCGCCAATACTGAAAAAGCCGTCATCCAAACCCACTTGCGCGAGGCCTGTGACCTCTGAAAACAAGTGACAAACTAAAATTTCTCTAGTCGATTGCGGTGCACGAAATTGTTGAGTCGATGATTGAGCTTCAGGCAGAGGGAGCGCTCTGCGATCAAGCTTGCCGTTTGCATTAATTGGCAGCTCTGGCATTGGTACAAAATAGCTCGGTACCATGTAATCAGGCAAGTTAGAGGCCAATGCTGCGCGCAGTTCGGCGTCACTAGGCATCTCTTGACCGGCTCGCGCAACGGTGTAGGCGACGAGTCGTTTGTCGCCATGCATCTCGCGGGCCAGCACAGCCACTTGAGCAAGCGCCTGGACGTGATTTAAGAGCACTGCTTCTATTTCACCGAGTTCGATGCGGAAACCACGGATTTTGACTTGATCGTCGGCTCGACCGTAATACTCAATCGCACCATCAGAGCGATAACGTGCCAAGTCCCCAGTGCGATACATGCGTGAGTTGGGTGCTTCAGCATGAGCAAAAGGATTCGCGAT
>Ga0247844_1001665_pt1 | contig 39553 bp, 38 predicted proteins | sample LaCtaG_FD_192421 | JGI IMG/M metagenome (GOLD analysis project Ga0247844, IMG submission 192421) | Freshwater microbial communities from meromictic Lake La Cruz, Castile-La Mancha, Spain - LaCruzMarch201714.5m_1 | ecosystem: Environmental > Aquatic > Freshwater > Lake | place: Spain: Castile-La... | reverse complement strand
TTAGTGTGGTGTAGGAGGGAATCGAACCCCCGACACAAAGATTTTCAGTCTTTTGCTCTACCGACTGAGCTACTGCACCGTTTGTTTGGTCTTTTGCTCTACCTCCCGATAACTATCGGGATGAGCTACTGCACCGTTTTTTGTGGAGTGCAAAAGTAATTTTTTTTACCTTTTGTGCAAATTGTTTTAACTCAATTTATAAAATAATATAAATTTACAAGGTAAAGGTATTCATTTTCAGCATTTAAACATTAATGTTTTTTATAAATAATTTTAAAATCAATTCTATTTATTTCAAATAAATATTATTTATTATTGCCTAATTCAATTTGTAAATTATGATAGCACAAATAATTTTTGTAATATTAGCAGGCATTGCCACCTATTTTTTTGTGAAAAGTTTAGGCAAAATAAGGCGCAACATATTATTGGGAAAAGATATAGACTTAACAGATAACAAGCCTTTACGCTTAAAAACAATGCTTCGTGTTGCTTTTGGGCAAAGCAAAATGGGCACTAAACCCGTTGCTGCATTTTTTCATTTTATTATTTATATAGGTTTTGTACTTATTAATATTGAGGTTTTAGAAATATTAATTGACGGAATTTTTGGAACACATCGCATCCTTTCCTTTTTTGGGCCCGTTTATAATTTAGCAATTGGCTTTTTCGAAATACTTGCTTTTGGTGTTTTATTGGCTTGTATTGTTTTTTTAAGTAGGCGTTTTGTTTTAAAATTACCTCGTTTTCAAAGTGCAGAACTTAAAGGATTTGCTACCAAAGATGCAGCAACAATTTTAATTGTAGAAGTAGTGTTAATGGGTGCTTTATTAAAAATGAATGCAGCTGATCAAATATTGCAAACCCGTGGAGCAGCACATTATATTAATGCAGGTTCTTTCCCAATAAGTTCGTGGTTATTAGTTCCTTTTTTCGAAAATTTTTCAACTGATACATTAATTGCTTTTGAACGCATTGCTTGGTGGTTTCATATAATTGGTATTTTTTTATTTATGAACTACCTGCCTTTTAGTAAACATTTTCACATTATATTGGCTTTCCCTAATACTTATTATTCTAATTTAAAGGCAAAAGGCAATTTAAACAACATGGAGTCGGTTACGCAAGAAGTAAAACTAATGCTTGACCCAAGTGCTACAACACCCGAAGGTTATGAGCCTCCGGTTAGTTTTGGGGTTAAAGATGTAACCGATTTAACATGGAAAAATTTAATGGATGCATACAGTTGCACTGAATGTGGAAGATGTACCAGTAGTTGCCCTCAAAACCAAACAGGTAAACTACTTTCGCCTCGCAAAATAATGATGGATACCCGCGATAGATTGGAAGAAGTGGGTAAAAACATGGATGCAAATAAAGGAACTTTTGTAACTGACGATAAAAACTTACATAGTTATATTAGTGAAGAAGAATTGTGGGCTTGCAATACTTGTAATGCCTGTGTAGAAGCTTGTCCAATTAACATAAATCCAATGGAGATAATTGTAGAAATGCGTAGGTATAAAGTAATGGAAGAAACAAAAGCTCCTGCTTCGTTAAATAATATGTTTAGCAATTTAGAAAATAATCAAGCACCCTGGCAGTTTAGCCCTATGGATAGAGCAAATTGGACTCAGGAATAAATTTTAAACAGCATTTTTTTAGTAAATAGTCGACTTCAAAAAGGCATCTTCAACTTTTCTTCTTTCTTGTAGAATTTTATACAATATTTTTTACAACGTTAGTTTGTTTTGTAATTCTCTATATAATAAACCTCTTTCATAATTCAATAATTTATTACAAAGTTTTGTTTATTCGTTATTGCGCTTCTATTGATGTTTTTACCTAAGCAGCTAATTATTAGCAAAAAAAACCACATAGATTACATAGTTTAAACGCTATGTTTTATATTTTTCGATGTGGTTCAAGTTTTTTAAACAAGAACACATAGCATTGCAACGTCTTTTTATATTGATTTTTGAAAAAATTTATCACTCGCAATGAAGTTTATAATTATGAAAGAGTTCAATTATTTGAGGGACGACTATTTATTAAATTAAATTATCGAATTTTATTTTTTTAATTCTTATTCCCAAGCGTACATTTTCCTAAACAAAGATTTGTAATTGTTAGCAATGCTGAGTGGTAAGGTTTTTAAAAAAAACTGCTTAGGCATTACTTTTGCTAATTACAATTTTTAATATGAAAAAATACTATTTAAACCTAATAGTATGTTTGGTTAGTTTTTCTTTGTTTGCTCAAAATGATGCTAAGCCTAAACTTACAGTGGAACAATACATTGAAAAATATTCGGCAATGGCTATTGACGAAATGTTTAGAAGTAGAATTCCTGCTAGTATCACTTTGGCTCAGGGTATACTAGAAAGTGGCAATGGAAATAGTAGGTTGGCTACTCAAGCTAACAATCATTTTGGAATAAAATGCAAAGCAAGTTGGGCAGGAAAAACCATGTATGAAGATGATGATGCTCCACAAGAATGTTTTAGAAAATACGATGCGGCCATAGACAGCTACCGCGACCATTCCGATTTTTTAATGAACGGAAAACGATATGCTTTTTTGTTTGATTTGGATAGTAAAGATTACAAAGGTTGGGCATTTGGATTAAAAAAAGCAGGCTATGCCACCAATCCGCAATACCCTGAATTATTGATTACTTTTATTGAAAAACACGGTTTGCATAAATTTGATGAAGTAAAACTAAGTGAAGAAGAACTAAAAGAAAAAGCAGAAGAAAAAACGGAAATTATAAAAACCTATGGTAAAGAATTTGTAATAAATTCGGTTCCGGCAATTGCTGCTAAAGAAAATGAAAGCTTTGCGCAAATAGCTTTAAATTACGATTTAAAAGTATATCAACTATATAAATACAACGATTTGCAAAAAGACGATGAATGCAAAAAAGGAGATACTGTTTTTTTAAAAAGTAAAAAAAACAAGGCAGACATTGAAACTTGTGTGTTTGGAAATGGCGATAACATGCATATAATATCGCAGCGATATGGCGTTAAAATTGAAAAAATTCTTACTCGAAATAATTTAGTATTGAACCAACAACCTCAAATTGGCCAAACCATTTATTTAAACAATAAAAGGCCCGATGGATTACAGTTGGTTATTGCAGACACTGCAATTCAGCGTGATTCGGTTCAAGTAATTACCACAGAAACAGCATCCAATACTATAAAAACTGACACTGTAATAATGAATGAAACAGTGTATGAAGATGCAGCAAAAAACATTGAAACCATGTATCCTGTAAATGAAAACACATTGAGTTATTTTGATACTTTAGAAGAAAAAAAATCGGAACTCTCGTTTTTTCATACCGTTCAAGCAGGTGAAACTTTGTATGGCATTGCCAAAAAATACAATGTAAAAGTAGATGCATTACAGTTTTTAAATGCACTTAAAAATAACAACATTGAAATAGGGCAAAATTTAATAATTAACCCCAACTTACCAAGTGCCGATACCAAGGAACCCCAACCAATTCCTGGTTACCACATAGTAAGGCATGGCGAAACATTGTATTCCATTTCAGGCATTTACAATATTTCGGTAGCCGATTTAAAAGCCATAAACACATTAAATAATAACGAAATAAAAATAGATCAAAGGTTAATGATTGTGCCTGTAAAAAATAGTGTAGTAGGCGAAACCAAAACCCCAACAAGTGAGGTTTTATATTACACCATTGAAAAAGGGGAAACACTTTTTTCTATTAGCCTAAAATTTAATGTTTCAATTAGTTTATTGAAACTAATAAATACTACAAATCTTAACAATTTGAAATTGGGTGAAAAAATTAGAATCAGGTAATTTTTTAATTTTAATGGTTTGCAACTATTTTTACTTTGTTTAAATCAAGCTATTTACTATTATTGTAACCTATATAAACTCATACATATGAAAAAATTATATTTAATGTTAATTAGTTGTGGAATGTTTTTAGGGGTAAATGCCCAAATAACATACGGTTTTGATTACAAAGAAAATTTCCAAAATTTTACCCACAAGGACCAAAATTCGGCTATTGTAATTGCTTTGTACAACAGTAATTTAGACAGTACAACACAGCCTTATTCTGCAATTCTATCAGTAGTTGACAAAACTTCAAATCCAGTATTAACAGCAGAAAACACAAAACAGTTTAATATGTTACCTCAGCAAAAGGTTGAATTTGTAATTGGTCAAAAAGGATATAGAAACGAAATTCAAGTAAAAATTAACCCAATAGTTGACAACGAGTTTTGGGGTCAAAAGTTATTCCAGTTAAACTTAACTACTTTAGAAGGTTTTACTGCTGATAACTTAGCATATGGTCATCAGTTTATAACAGTAGTAATAGACTATGATGGAACCAAAATTGGAGTTCCTAGGGTTGATAAAAACAACTTTACAGTATATCCTAATCCTACAAAAGACAAAGTTTTTGTGGAAGGAGTAAATGTTCAAAATATTCAAGTGATGGATATGATGGGTAAAGTTGTTTTAGAACAAACCACACCTGGAAACGAAATTAATATTGAAACCTTACCCGCAGGAATGTACTCTTTACATGCTATGAGCGATAAAGGTTTGGTAGTTCAAAAAATTGTAAAAAACTAAAATATTCAATTAGAAATTTAAAAAGCCAAAGCATTTGTTTTGGCTTTTTTTGTGTATAAACTTATTTAGTAAAAAATAACAAGTAATTTTATTTTTACTGCATGCAACAGCCGTGGTATATAATAGATTTTGATAGCACTTTTACGCAAGTGGAAGCCATGGAAGAATTGGCAGCAATAAGCTTAAAAAACGATCCAGAAAAGGAAGCAATTATTGAACAAATAAAACATTTGACCGATTTGGCAATGGATGGAAAAATGCCATTTAATAAATCGTTAAAAGCCCGCATTGCACTGCTTTCTGCTAAAAAATACCACATAAACATGTTGGTAAATAAGCTGCGCAAAAAAGTTTCTCCATCGTTTGCCCGCAACAAAGCGTTTTTTAAACAATACCAAGGGCGTATACTTATAGTTTCGGGTGGCTTTAAGGAGTTTATAGTACCTGTTGTTAAAAGCTTTCATGTTGATGAAAATTGTGTGTATGCCAATACTTTTATTTACGATAAAAATAATAATATAATTGGTGCTGATGAAGAAAATTATTTAGCACAAAATGGAGGAAAGGTTAAATTACTAAAACAATTAAAACTTAAAGGTAAAGTGATAGCAATAGGCGATGGCTATACCGATTATGAAATGCGTGAAAGCGGAATGGCCGAACAGTTTTTTGCATTTAACGAAAACATAGCACGCGAAAGGGTAATTGCAAAAGCCGATTACATAGCACCCAGTCTTGACGAAATTTTATATAAAATGAAATTGCCAATGGCACTTTCATTTCCTAAAAGCAGAATAACGGCTGTGCTTTTAGGAAAAGAAACATTTGCAGCAGAATCTGTTTTTAAGTTGGAAGGATATAAAGTTATAAAACGAGAAAACTTAACTGCCAAAACACAATCCGATTTAAAAGATGCATCAATCATTGTATCATCGCTTAAACAAGAAATAGAAAACCTAAATACTTTTACTAAGTTAATTAGCTTGGCAGTTTGGGGCAGTAACAATAATCAATTTAACACCAATATTGCGCAGCAAATGGCTGTGCCTATTTTTAGTGCTCCTTTTGCCAATACCCGCAGTGTGGTAGAGTTGGGATTGGGTTTTATGTTTCAACTTTGGAGGCAAACTAACACCGAATTGCGAGGCAAAAAAATAGGAATTATTGGGTATGGAAATGCAGGGAGTTTAATGGGTGTGTTGGCCCAAAACCTTGGAATGGAAGTGCTTTATTTTGATGAAAAAGACCGCGCTCCTTTAGGCAATGCCATTGCCTGTAAAACAATAGTTGATTTGCTGAAAAAAGCCAACTTTGTAGTGGTTTTAAATAGTAAAAACACAGGGACAATTTTAACTGAAAAAGAAATTAAGCAAATGCAGCCTTTAAGTTGTTTAATCAATTTAAGTTACGATGATTCAATTGATTTTATAGTAGCACAAAAATTGGTACAAAACAAAAAACTATTTGGGCTAGCAGTTGATTTTCAAAATGAGGAAAACTACAGTAAAATAAAACAAAGTAATAGAATTGTTACTTCGTTAAACCAAAGAAATAACACTATAGAAACCCAACAAAATATCGCCAATTTTACTACCCAAAAAATTATTCAATACATTAACACGGGCAATATTGGTAGTAGTTTAAATTTTCCCGAAATTCAATTGCCTGCTTTGGTTGGTTCACATCGATTTATTCATATACATAAAAACAAACCCGGTATTTTAGCAAAAATAAATGCAGTATTGGCTAAAAATAAAATAAATATTATTGGGCAATATTTAAAAACCAACGATACCCTTGGATACGTAATTACCGATGTAGCCAAAAAATATGACAATGAAGTAATTAATGAGCTAAAAAAGATAGAAGCAACCTTAAAATTTAGAGTGATATATTAGTTACTTTAAATTTTTTATAAAAGTTTACATTATACTTTTATACTAAAAAAGTTATTATTGCCTTTGTTCTACAAAACACTTAAAATAAAAATACTTTACTTAACTATTTATAAAATATTAATGCAAAAATTATTTTGTTTTTTATTGCTAATTATTTTTTTACAAAACACATTATTTGCTCAAAATGAAAAAGCAATAATTAGTGGTGTTGTTAAAGATAGTATTGGTCAATTGGCCGAAGGAGTTACAGTATCTGTTATTAACGAAAGTGTTGTTTCCATCACAAATGAAAATGGTTCTTATAAATTAGTTGTCCCTGTTAATAAACCATTGCAAATTAGGTTTACATATTTTGGGAGTAAAGGACAAACTTTTAATGTACCTGCTTTAACTACAAACCAAAAATACGAGTTAAATACAAGCCTTTCAATAGGATTAACTTTAGATGCAATTAAAGTTAACGATGAAAGATACAGAGAACAAATTAGCACATTTGATTTAGATCCAAGGCCATTGAGTTCCCTGCCAAACATTTCGGGCAATGTGGAGCAAATTTTAAAGACTTTACCCGGTGTTTCATCAAATAACGAACTAAGTGCACAGTACAATGTGCGTGGTGGCAACTTTGACGAAAACTTGGTTTATGTAAATGATATAGAAATATACAGGCCTTTTTTGCCAAGAAGTGGACAACAAGAAGGATTAAGTTTTATACATTCGGAATTGGTAAAAGATATAAAATTTAGTGCTGGTGGTTTTGAAGCAAGGTATGGCGATAAAATGAGTTCAGTGTTAGACATTAAATACAAAGAACCTAAAAAAGCCGAATCTTCAGTTAATATAGGTTTGCTAGGTGTTCAAACACATACCGAAGGAATAACTAAAAACAAACGATTTACTTATTTATTAGGAGCAAGGTATTGGACTAACCAATACGTAGTTGCAACACTGGATACCAAAGGCGATTACCAGCCTTCATTTACCGATGTACAAACTTTATTAACCTACCATTTTAGAAGTAATTTAAGTTTAAGTTTTTTAGGAAGTTATGCTCAAAATAGGTATTTTTTAGTACCCACCGATAGGCAAACCACCTTTGGAACCGTGAAACAAGCATTGCAGTTAAATATATATTTTGGTGGTGCCGATTTAATGGAATACCAAACTAGCACTGGAGCGGTAAGCTTGGTTTTTAAACCTATTAGAAAATTACAATTAAAGTTGATTGGCTCTATTTTTAATAGCAATGAAAATGAGTTTTTTACCATTGAAGGTGCATATCGCTTGAGTGAATTAGAAACCGACCAAAGTAGTAGTAATTTTGGAAGGGCAAAATCGTTGAGAGGAATTGGTTATTTTATAAATAATGCCCGCAATAGCATTAACGCAACGGTAATAAATATTGGCCACAGAGGAAATTACGATAGAGGCAAACACAATATTCAATGGGGTGCTTTTGTACAAAACGAAAATATTTACGATAAACTAAAAGAGTGGAATTACTTAGACAGTGCTGGCTTTGCTCAGCCAACATTAGTAAACGGACAAATAGTATTATTAGATTATTTAAGAACTAACCTTAATTTAAATACTTTTAGGCTAAACGGTTATGTTCAAAATACGCAGGTGTTGAATAGAGATTACAATATGGTTGTAACATATGGTGTAAGGAGTAATTGGTGGAGTTTTACAAACGAAAATGTGATTAGTCCTAGGTTTCAGTTTGCTTTTGAACCAAATAAAAAACACAATAAACTAGTATTTAATAGCAATAAAACCGATAGTTTGTGGCAAAACAAAATGCGTAAAAATTGGATTGTAAAAGCATCGTATGGTTGGTATTATCAAACTCCATTTTACCGTGAGTTACGAAATTTTCAAGGTGCATTAAATGCTAACATTAAATCGCAATTATCAATTCACTATGTGTTGGGTACCGAAGTAAATTTTAAAGCTTGGAACAGGCCATTTAAATTTACAAGCGAAGCCTATTACAAAGACTTATATAATTTAATTCCGTATGAAATTGATAACGTTCGCATTCGTTATTTTGCCGACAATACCTCGCGCGGATATACTACTGGAATTGATTTTAGGGTAAATGGAGAGTTTGTAAAAGGAACTGATAGTTGGGCAAGTTTAAGTTTTATGAATTCAGAAGAAATTATTAGCAATCAATTTACAAAAGAAGGTGCACGCGAAACTGAAAGGTTTATTCCACGACTTACAAACCAAGCTTTTCAGTTTGCTATATTGTTTCAAGATTATTTCCCAAATAACCCAAGTTATAAAGTAAACTTAATGTTGGTTTATGGCAGTGGTTTCCCATTTGGTGTTCCCGATAGAAATAGGTATAACGATATAAATACAATGCCAAGCTACCGCAGGGTGGACATTGGTTTTACTAAAGATTTGATAGCCGAAAATACTAAAAATAGGAATAACTTTTTAAAAAGAAATATAAGGTCGGCAAACCTTGCTTTTGAAGTGTTTAATATTTTAGGAGTAAACAATACCATCAGTTATACATGGCTTCAAGATGCAACTGCACAAACTTGGGCAGTTCCTAATTATTTAACATCACGGAGGTTAAATGTAAGGTTACAAATGAAGTTTTAAAGCGCAAAGACCTGACGGGTTTTAAAAACCAACAAAAACCTGTCAGGTCTAAAAAAAATATAAAATATGAAACAGTATGAAGTCCCTTTAGAAACCGGAAAGTATTATCACATATACAATAGAGGTATAAATGGTACAAATTTGTTTTTTGAAGAAAGAAATTATTTATTTTTCTTAGAAAAATATTCATTTTATATGAGTAAAGTTTTGGAAACATATGCATATTGTTTATTAGGAAATCACTTTCATTTATTAGTAAAAGTAAAAGATAATTTAAATTTAGACCTGACAGGTTTTAAAAACCTGTCAGGTCTAAATACAGGTTTAAATACAAAAAATGGCTTACACGCCCCTGATAGATTGGTAAGTAAAAAGTTTTCTGATTTTTTTAATTCTTACACCAAAAGTATAAATAAAGCTCAAAACAGAACTGGTGGACTTTTTGAAACTCCTTTTAAAAGAAAGGTAGTTAATTCGGATACTTATTTTACTCAGTTAATTTGGTACATTCATTTCAATCCACAAAAGCATGGGTTTATAAGTGATTTTAAAGATTATCCTTATTCCTCCTATCAAAGCAATTTTTCAAATAAATTATCAAAATTTGCACAAGACCAAGTAATTGATTGGTTTGGAAATGAAAATAATTATAGAAATTTTCATACTATTGCTCATAGTGAAAAAAATATTAACCATTTAACAATAGAATTTTAAAAGCCAATACCTGACACGTTTTAAAACCTGTCAAGTATTTATCTAAATTTTAAATCACAAATCAAACATGGCACTAAGTAGGTTTTGGTCTTTTATAATTGCAATAAGCATTGTATTTATTTTTTATATGCTTGGCACCAATCAATTGTACAATCTAGGGCAATTGGTAAACGGAAAACAGAATGATGCATTGGTAATTGCAGAGTTTCAAGCAAACAATATAAAAAGTACCGATTCTGTTTTATATTCAAATATGTTGTTAAATAAGCCAACAGGATTTACTCAAAACGATACTGTTTATAGGCTTTTAGACAATGGAATAGTAGAAGTTTGTAAGGGCAAACAAGCAGCAGATGGCATTTTTGTAACTTGTAAAAATACCATTATTGATTTATGGTTACCATTAATTGGTTACCTCACATTTTTTTGTGGGTTATTACATTTATTATACGATTCAAATGCCATTACAAAATTGGCCAAAGTATTAACACCATTTTTTGCTCGTATTTTTCCTGAGTTGCCCAAAGGGCATTCCGCTTACGGATTTATGACTATGAATTTTGCAGCAAATTTTTTAGGATTAGACAATGCAGCAACCCCTTTTGGCTTAAAAGCAATGGAAAGTATGCAGGAGGTAAATACTGATAAAGAACGAGCCTCAAACAGCCAAATAATGTTTCTGTGTTTGCATGCTGCAGGTTTAACTTTAATTCCTACTTCTATAATAGGTTACCGAGCAGCTCAAAATGCAGTAAATCCATCCGATATTATGTTGCCAACTATCATTACTTCATTTGTAGGAACATTGGCTGCCTTAATATTTGTAAGCATAAAGCAACGTATAAACTTAATAAACTTAGTGGTACTGGGTTTTGTAACTTTAGTAAGTGCAGTAATTGGCTTGGTTTTATTTTATGTAAATAAACTAGATGGAATTGAAAAATTTCATTTCACCGGAAATTTAAGCAATGGCGTTTTGTTATTTATTATATTGGCAATAATTGGTTACGGAATTTTTAATGAAAAAATATTTAAACTAAACAATACCAATATTTTCGATTCGTTTGTAAACGGTGCAAAAGATGGTTTTACAACTGGAGTTAGGGTATTGCCTTACATGATAGCCATGTTAGTAGCATTAAGCATTTTTCGTAATTCTGGTTTAATGAATATAGTTATGGGCGGTATCACTTCAATTATGAATATATTTAAAGTAGATCCTCAAATAATAAATGCCATTCCAGTTGCTATTATGCGCCCATTTAGCGCGGGTGGTTCACGTGGCTTTATGCTCGATGCAATGAAAACTTATGGACCAGATAGTTTAACTGGTCAACTTTCGTGTTTGTTTCAAGGGGCAGCCGAAACTACTTTCTATGTTGTTGCCCTTTACTTTGGTTCAGTAAATATTAAAAATAGCCGCTATACTTTAAGCATCATGCTTTTGGTTGATTTGGTTTGTGTAATTGCAGGAATATTTGTTTGTAAAATGTATTTTTAAAAAGGCTGTTTCTTTTTAAAAGTTATAGTTAAAGGCATAAAGATTGTGCAAAATATTTTTCTAATTAAATATTTAACAGTTTTTATAATTGATTTAATTATTTATATATCAATTTGTTGGTTTTATTTGTAGTAGTAATGTAGTAGTTTTTTATTTTAAAATATTTTCAGTGAAAATTATGTTGGGGTAATGAAAATAGGTAGTGCGTTTTTTTCAAATTAAATTTACACTATCAAATTAAAAATTAAAACCACATGAAATTACTTCGACAATTTAAATTTTTCATTTTGCTATTTACAATAGTACAAATGGCCAATGCGCAAACAATAAATTTGCCATTAACTTTTCAAGATTCTTTAATAACTTACACATTTACCGATTTTGGTGGTAATTCAAGTGTATTAGGTATTGACCCCACACTATCAACAAACAAAGTAGCAATTGTTACAAAAAGCAATACTGCCGAATTGTGGGCAGGAACCACAATGGGCGGTGCGTCTGGCTTTGCTAGTGCTATTGCTTTCAATTCAAGCAGAACAATTATTACTATGCGTGTTTACTCTCCTGATTCTGGAATTGCAGTTCGATTAAAAGTTGAAGATCCAAATGATGGTTCAAAAAGCGTAGAAACAGAAGCAAGAACAACAGCAGCCAACACGTGGCAAACTTTAAGTTTTAACTTTGTTAATCAAGCAAGTGGAACTGCAGCTATTAATTATACTTATACTTACAAAAAAGCTTCAGTATTTTTTAATTTTGGTGTAACCGGAGCTATGGCTGGAACTAAAGTGTATTATTTTGATGATGTAATTTTTCCTGCAGCTACTGCTCCTGTTCTGTCACAAATTGATTTACCAATCTATTTCGATTCAACCAATGTTAATCATACAGTAACTGACTTTGGTGGCAATGCTACAACAATAATTGTTGATCCAACAAATTCTTCAAACAAAGTTGCACAAACTATTAAATCGAATACTGCTGAACTTTGGGCAGGAACTACCATGAGCACGTCTTCTGGCTTGGCTAGCAGACTTTTATTTACTTCTGGAAATGCATTTGTTAGAATCAATGTTTACTCACCTGATAGCGGAATTGCAGTTCGTGTTAAGGCTGAAGATCCTACTGATCCAACAAAAAGTGTAGAAACCGAAGCTAGAACTACTGCAGCAAATACATGGCAAACTTTAACATTTAATTTTGCTAACCAAGCAGCAGGAACTGCAGCAATTAATTATGGTTATAACTATAGAATGTTAACTGTATTTTTCAATTTTGGAATTACAGGTGCTATTGCTGGAACCAAAACATATTTGTGGGATAATGTACAATTTGGCGATGGTTCTGCTGTTCCAGTATTAAATATGCCTGTAACATTCGAAAGCACCACATTAAATTATGGTTTAACTGATTTTGGTGGAAATACCAGTTCAATAGTTGTAGACCCTGCTCTATCGTCAAACAAAGTTTGTAAAGTTATTAAATCGGGTTCTGCTGAGTTATGGGCTGGAACTACTTTAGGTGGGTCAACTGGTTTTGGAAATGCAATTCCTTTTACTGCAACGGCAAAAACTATCAGCATGCGCGTTTATTCTCCAACTTCTGGAACACCAATTAGAATGAAAGTAGAAGATGCTAATGACCCAACTAAAAGTGTAGAAACTGAAGCAACAACCACAGTTGCAAATGGATGGCAAACTTTAGAGTTTAACTTTGCAAACCAAGCAACCGGAACTGCAGCATTAAACTTAGCTTTTACTTACAAAAAAGTATCACTGTTCTTTAATTTTGGAACTACTGGTGCAATAGCAGGTGAAAGAACATATTATTTTGATGATGTTACTTTTGGTTCAATTGTAGTTGTTCCTCAATTAAATATGCCTGTAACATTCGAAAGTACCACTTTAAATTATGGTTTAACTGATTTTGGTGGAAATGCCAGTTCAATTGTTACTGACCCTGCAGTTTCTAGCAATAAAGCTTGTAAGATAATTAAATCAAACACCGCTGAGTTATGGGCAGGAACAACAATAGGTGGTACTGTTGGATTTAGCTCTGCCATTCCTTTCACTGCTACAGCAAAAACTATTAGCATGCGCGTTTATTCTCCAACTTCCGGAACACCAATTAGAATGAAAGCTGAAGATGCTAACGACCCAACTAGAAGTGTAGAAACTGAAGCAACAACAACGGTTGCAAATGGATGGCAAACGTTATCGTTCAATTTTGCTAATCATGCAAATGGAACTGCTGCTTTAAATTTAGCATTTACATACAATAAAATATCAGTGTTTTGTAATTTTGGAACTACTGGTGCTACTGCAGGCGAAAGAACTTATTACTTTGATGATATAGCTTTTGGCGGAAATGCTACTCCAACTAAAGCAAGTGTTACTTTTCAAGTTGATATGAGTAAAAACAAACCTGCAGCAGGCGATACCGTTACATTAAACGGAACTTTTAATGGGTGGTGTGGCGATTGTACTAAAATGACTCAAAAGCCTGGAACAGATATATGGATGGCTACTATTTTGTTAGATAAAGATTCATCATACGATTTCAAATATGTAATTGGAGCTTGGAAATCGCAAGAGTTATTAAAAGAAGGTTTACCTTGTACTACAACAAAATCGGGCTTTACCAATAGATCATTTACTGTAACAAAATTAATTGATACATTGCCTGTAGTATGTTGGGAAAGTTGCTTAAGTTGTTTAAATACTTCACCTAAAGCAAAAATTACTTTTAAAGTTAATATGAAAAATTATGTTGATGATAGCCTTGCAATTAAAGGGGTTACATTAAATGGTAGCTTCAATGGCTGGTGTGGTGATTGTACTAAAATGACATCTATTGGAAATAATATTTGGTCAACTACTTTAACATTGGATACAGGTTCTTACGATTTTAAATTTACAGTTGGAAATTGGTTAGATCAAGAACAATTCAATGTAACTGATCCTTGTACCAAAACAGTTGGAAATTTCACTAATCGTTTTGTAGATGTAAAAGATAGTGCAGCTAAAATAGTAGGTACCTACTGCTGGAGTACTTGTAATATTTGTGATGTAATTGGTGTAAATGAACAAACACTTAATAATATAATAGTTTATCCAAATCCTGCTTCTGAGTCGTTATTTATCGATTTAGGAAACGTATCAGAAAAAGATGCTAAAGTATTTGTATATAACATGTTAGGTGAAATAGTTTTAATAAAAGAAAACAACCAAAATAATGGAACTGGAACTATTAATTTGGATACTCGTTCTTTAAAATCAGGTATTTATTTATTAAAAGTACAAGCAGGTAATGCTGTAAAAAACATTAAATTCCAAAAGAATTAAGTTTTTCATGTTTTATATTTATTAGTAAGAAAAGGTCAGAGCAATCTGACCTTTTTCTTTTATAACGGTTTGGATTTAATAAGTTAAGTACCTTATCAACCTCAAACTTATATTGAAAGCATATCTGAAATAGTTCAATATAATTGTAATGAACAGCTAATGCATCTAAGTTTTACTAAAAAATTTAAGCATAAATGTAAAACAACTTGGTATCATCAATCAACAGACATTGCGTCTTTATTTTGCCAAATAGCTATTATATGTTAGCCCTCATTTGTTTTTTTGGCTTTTGTTCTCTTAACAAGTTTCACTATTTCAAACCATATAACTGAAATAAAACCAATAAATATACAAAACAACACTTGGAAGCCATTTAATGCTCCAAACTCAAAAAATGTTCTTAATGGTCTAATAGTAATAATAAGCCCTACAATAGCGATGGTTATAAAAATGATTAATAGAACCAAATTGTTTTTATACTTTAAGGTAGTTAAAATAGAATAATAAAATGAGCGGTTTATTAATGTAAGAAAAATATTTGCTGTAATTAAAACAGTAAAAGTCATTGTTCGAGTAATTGCTTCATCATAACCATTTGTTACTGAATAATGGTAAACAAATAAAGTACCTGCTGTTATTATAATTCCTTGAACAATGCTTACGGATAGTTCTTTCCAATTAAAGAAAGTTGTTGTCAGTGGCTTGGGTTTTTGCAACATTGTATTTTTCTCAATAGGTTCGTTTTCATAAATGATAGAACAAGTAGGACCCATTATTATTTCTAAAAAAATGATGTGTAAAGGCGAGAAAATATTCGGATAAATCCACCCTAAAGCTAAAGGAATAAAAACTGTGAGAATTATTGGAATATGAATGGAAATGATGTATTGAATGGCTTTTTTAAGATTGGTGTAAATCTTCCTGCCCATAGCAATTGCATCTACCATTTTAGACAAATCGTCTTCTAATAGAATAAGCGATGCTGCTTGCTTTGCTATTTCTGTTCCTTTTTTACCCATTGCAATTCCAATATGTGCTGCTTTCAATGCCGGACTATCATTCACTCCATCGCCTGTCATTGCTACAATTTGGTTATTGGCTTTTAAAGCATTAATTATTTTTAGTTTGGCTTCGGGAAACATTCTTGTAAAAATAGATGTATTCATTACGCAGTTTTGCAAACCTTTTTCAGATAATTCCATCAGCTCGTCTCCTGAAATAGTTTTGTCATAATCCTTAAAACCAATTTGTTTTGCAATTGACGTAGTAGTGGCCGCATTATCACCCGTAATAATTTTCACATTAATACCTGCTTTGTAAAAATCTGTCAATACGCTTTGAATATTCTTTTTAGGAGGGTCGTAAAAAGCAACAATACCTTTAAATTGAAACGGTAAATCTTGTTGATTTGCCGGAAAGTTATCTCCTTTAAAATTAGAAACACCAACACCTAAAACTCTGAAACCCTCCGTTGCCAAAAGTTGAATAGCCGCGTGAATGTCTGTCTTTTCTTTATCGGTAAGTTTTGAAACATTTAACAATGCTTCGGGAGCGCCTTTGGCGGTTATAATTCTGTTGCTTTTAATATTCGAAAATACATGTGTCATCATTGGCGGTTTACCGCCTAAAGGATATTCATGAATGAGTTTATAGTTTGGTCGTTCATCATTTTGTGTTACATCTTTATAGGTTTGGTGAAGTGCCACTTCCATTGGGTCAAAAGGAATGGGTTCACTCGCCCACATGGCCAATGTTATTATTTCTTTTTCCTCCTCGTTTAATGCCTCTTTTGGGTCAAATATTTTATTGCTTTTTAACACAAATATTTTTGCCAAACTCATTTTGTTTTCAGTAATAGTTCCTGTTTTGTCTGTACAGATAACCGTTGCACTTCCCAAGGTTTCAACCGTTTTCATTTGCTTTACCACAATGCCCATTTTCATTAAACGCCAAGCACCTAATACCATAAATGTGGTAAATGCAACAGGAATTTCTTCGGGCAAAATACTCATTGCTAATGTAAGCGACTGTAATAAGCTATTCAATAAATTCTGGGTCTGCCAATAATTAATTGCCCAAACAATTACAAAAACTATAGTTCCAGCAATCGCCATCCATTTTACAAAATTGGTAATTAGATGTTCTAATGGTGTTTTTTCTTCGGTAATACTTTCTAAACTTTTTCCAATTTTACCTAGTTTGGTTTCGTTGCCTATAGCTGTTATAGTGGCAATAGCCAAACCACTTGCAACAGTTGTTCCACTATAAATAAATTTGTTTTCTTTGTCCTTAAAAACCGCAAGCGATTCACCTGTTAGTATCGATTCATTTACAGAAAAATCGTTGGAATGAATAATAGTGCCATCAGCCGAAATAGAGGTGCCTTCTTCAATCATTAAGCTATCACCCATTACAATTTCTTCACTTTTTATTTCTTCAATTTTGTTGTTTCGAATAACCTTACAGATTGGCTGCGACAAGTCTTTTAACTTTTCTAAAGCATTCTTGCTTCTAGAAAACTGATACAAGGAAATGGATATTTGAAATAAAATAGCAACAACAAGAAAAATTCCGTCACCCGTTTTTCCGCTAATAAAATAGATAGTAGAAGCCGCCAACAATAGAATTATCATTGGTTCTTTGGCAATGCGTTTTAAAGTATCTAAGAAAGTATTTTCTTGTTTGTAATCTAATTTGTTTTGCCCAAATTTATCTCTTGCAAGTAATACTTGTTCGTTGGTTAAACCTGTAATGTTGAAATGATTTGCAGACATATTCGAAAATAAACTTTATTGCCCGAAATTTATAATTGATACTATTAAAAGTAGAACAATTTTTAATCGTCTTTTTCGTTTTCCAAATTCTCAGTTGGAACGATAGTTCCATTCGTAATTTCTGTATGTCTAATTTGCCCGCCCAAGTATCCTGTTCTTGCAACTATTACAAAGCTAAGGAATGAAATAAATAAAATAATAAATGCTACAGTACTTGTCAATGCAGAATTTCTCCATGTCAGAAATAAGCCAATTAAAGATGTAAAACCCAAAATGATTAATGAAATGAATGCAAATAGTGCAAATTCCTCGTGTTGTTTGATACTCGCTTCCACCACACCTTGTATATTTTCAACTGTTTCTTCAGCTGCTTCACCTGTAAAATATGCTATACCTGCTCCAATTGATGACAATAAAAAAATGTAATACGCAGCTATTTTTGTTTGATTGCTTCTTACCCCAATACCGTGTAATAAAACTAGTCCACCCAATATGGAACCAAAAATTGGAAGATGGGTAATCAGCAAATGAATATGTGTTTGGTTCATAATTGTTTTTTTCTGTATCTGCTAGTGCGATTTTGCAAACCGTACTTTATATTATATGTATTTTTAATGCTTACAATTCAATTATTTTAAACGCTTTTAAACATGAATTGACAAAAGATTGCAAATCCTGTATTAAAAAGGTTCGAATTACAAATTAGAACCAGCAAACAACTACTACTGAGCGCACATTCCTCCATCAATAACTTGCGTAGTGCCGGTAATGTATTGACTATTATCGCTAGCTAAAAATAAAACCAGTTGTGCAATTTCTATTGGCTCAGCATAACGCTTTAACGGTATTGTTGCTTCAAATTGTTTTTTCACTTCATCACCATGCCCAGCAGAAGCTGCTGCTTCTATGGAACGCATCATTCTATTATTTACAATCTCTAATCTTGGCCTTTTTTAAAATATTTTTGTTTGTAAAATAAAAACTAAAATACCTGCAATAAAACCTGCAAGAGCTATCCAACTTATTTTTTTAAGGTACCACATAAAATCTATATTTTCAATTCCCATGGCAGCTACACCTGCTGCCGAACCAATAATGATTGCACTACCTCCTGTTCCTGTTGTTAGCGCCATAAACTCCCAAAAGTAGTGGTCGGTGGGATAGGTTTGCAAATCGTACATTCCTTGTGCTGCTGCCACTAGCGGCACATTGTCAACTATGGCAGAAACAAGTCCAAGAGCAGAACCTATTAAATAAAAATTGCCTAAAGAATTATCTAAAAAAGTTGCAAGTTGTTTAAGAATACCGAAAGATTGAAAGGCAGAAACTGCAAGCAATATTCCAAGGAAAAATAAAATGCTTGGGGTGTCTATTTTTTCTAAAGCATGGGTAACAGTTAGCTTTTGTTTTTGGTCAAGTGGTTTTTTGTAATGAATTACCGAAACCACAATCCATAAAATACCTAACGCAAATAACACACCCATAAAAGGAGGTAAATGGGTAAGCATTTTAAAAACAGGAACAAAAAGTAATAACAGAATGCCCGAAACTAAAATAATGTTCGCCTCCTTTTTGTTAACAGCAGTTGAAGTAACATTGTTAAATGTGAATGTTTGATTGCGAAATTTAGGGGTAATAATTAAAAGCGGAACTATACAAACAGCAATGCTTGGCAAAAATAATTGGACTATAATATTTTGAGCGGTTATTTGTTTGCCTATCCAAAGCATGGTGGTAGTTACATCGCCTAAGGGCGAAAATGCTCCACCTGCATTTGCAGCAATAATAATTAAACTTGTAAACCATAAGCGGTCATTTTTTTCATCAAGCAGTTTTGCTGTTAAAGATGTCATAACAATTGCTGTAGTAAGGTTGTCGAGCAATGAAGATAGGAAAAAGGTAATGATGCCAATAATCCAAAGCAACTTTGTTTTGCTGCGGGTTTTTATTTTGTCAGTTATAAGTGTAAATCCGTCATGACTATCTATTAACTCTACTATGGTCATAGCACCCAGTAAGAAAAATAGTATGGACGAAATTTCGCCAAGATGATGAAGCAGTTCTTCTACTGCATGTTCTTTTTCTACTCCGCTAAACATGTAAATGGTCCAACAGAAAACTCCTGTAAGCAAAGCAGCAGCGGCTTTATTTAACTTAATTGGATGTTCAAACGCAATGGCTAAATAGCCAATTATAAATACAATTATTACTAGTGTGGTCATGCCTCAAATTTAATTTTAATTTGTTTAATATTCATTCTAAAAAGTGACTTATGTCTTGCGTGATAAAACTTGTGAGAGCGGTGCATAACGTTTTGCGGCTTTGCGATGGTGGCGATTTACACCACAAAAGTTAGTTCGGTGAACTGAACTTTCGGCTACCACAAAACTGTCAAGCGGAGACGAAACCCCGCCTATTGCCAATGTGCTGTTATAAGCCGTTTTTCTTGTCGGGACTGGCAACAGACTGTCAAGACGAGAGAAATAATTATTCGTTGTTGTCATTTTGATTTGATGTTTGCTTGTCAATGAATGTAACAACTAGTTTGCTATTTGTCATTATTAAGTAGCTAAAAATGGTTTTTACAAAATGAAAAATTAGCCAGCCTGATGACGGATTTTCTATAAAAATACTTTTCTGCTGATAAAAAACAAAAAATTGCTTACAAAGCTGTGGTAAACTGTCCACAAACATTAGTCCTCCAATAACAATTGTCGTAACGGTCAGCACGGTCGAAAGCTGAACATTAAGGTCAATTTTTTCTTCGTCAAAGCCTTTGTCAAGGTGTAATTTGTCGATGAGCCAAGCTGTCTTAAAAACGAAAAGTCGAAGTATGAAAAGATAAACTCCAATTGTCAAAAGCAATAAGAGAATTGATAAGGCAAATCCTTGTCCAGTGTCGTTGGGGTCAGCGTAAAAAAGGGTCGATATAAATTGTGGTATAACTGTCACGCTGTCCAGCACTAACCAAATACCTAAAATTTTTATGAAGATTGTCCAGAAAGTTCTTATTGTCATTGTCGTGTCTTTTTAAAATGGCTTATAACGTTTTCGGGCTTGGCGAAGGTGGCGATTTTCACCACAAATGTTCATACGAAGCAATGAACCGCCAATTTCTTGTAGGTGCTGTTAGCGGCTGACCAACTTCCATCTAAGACACAATTCATCTGGTGTCAAAACAAGTATTTCACTTTCCCGAAAGTCTTTGGTGTTGCGTGTTACAATGCAGTCAATTTTTTCAATTGTTGATGCACATAAAATTTGAATTGAATCTTCAAAATCCTTATGTTTTGAACGAAGTCCTTTCTTTAATACGTCTGTGTCGACTGCTATAACAGTCACATAATCTAGTAAATTGTATAAAACATCACGTAGTATTTTTTCCTCGAGATATTTTTTTAATAAATAATGAGTTGTTGCAATAGAATGAGAAGATGTAAATAATTTAATTTTCTTTTCTTCAGCTTTCTTAAATATTTCAATTGAATACTTGCTAAATGGCTTTCTGTCAGCTATTAAATCAACAATTATATTAGTGTCTAGAAATACCTTTTTCACAAATGTTTTGATTCAAAATAAGTACGTAATTCTTTTTCTTGGTCAAAGTTCTTTGGAAGTTTAACAGAGCCTACTATTTTGTTCAGTTTTGGAGAAAGTCTTTCTTCTCCGCTTTCTTGAGTTATTGTTTCCAAATAATTTTCAATGAGTTCGGATAAACTTCTACCTGTATTTTTTGCGTATGATTTCGCTCTTTCTATAATTGACTTTTCTACTGTCAAGGTTAATTTAGTTGTCACAATTACGTGTATTTTTCACAAAGATACGTATTTGATCTAGAAATTCCAAATTGGTTTGCCTATAACGTTTTCCGTGCAGAAGATGTTTGGGACTTTTTACCGAAATGATCCACCTGAAAAACCATTTCCAAACATACTAAAATGTTTCAATAGAATCGCGAAACCCAAATATCTTTTGCACGGTGTTAGCAGTTGTGGCTCTATTTCTCGTCCGTCTCATTGTCAAATAGTTCGTGTAGTTTTTGTTGTAAAAGTTTCTTGTCGGGTAGTTTTGTTTTATACTCTGAAACCATTGTCGGTGAAAGGCTTCTGCTTAAAGCATATTCTACAACTTCACTATCCTTGTCCTTGCATAGCAAAACTCCAATGCTCGGATTTTCATTTGACTTTTTTACATCTCTGTCCAATGCCTCCAAGTAAAAGTTAAGTTGTCCCAAGTGGTCGGGCTTGAATTTATCAGCTTTGAGTTCAAATGCCACTAAACATTGTAGTCCACGGTGGTAGAAAAGTAAGTCTATGTAAAAGTCGCTGTTACCAACTTGCAACTTATACTCTTCTCCTATGAATAAAAAGTCTTTCCCGAGTTCAAGAATGAAATTTTTCATTTGTCTTACAAGTCCACGTTGTAAATCACTTTCACTGTGTGGGTCAGGTAAGTTTAAAAATTCAAAAACATAGCTGTCTTTGAAGGCGTTTGAAAAGTCGTTATTATTTTCTCTCACCGCTGGTGAGAGTTTTGAATTACCAATCATTGTTCGCTCGAAAAAGCTTGCAGATATTTGTCGGTCGAGTTCACGTTTACTGTAATTTTCTTGTTTAACTATTTTAAGGTAAAATTCCATTTCTTCAATGGTTTTACATCTTGAAAAAATTAGCAGATTGTTCGTCCAGCTAATTTCTCTCACCAGTGGTGAGAGTTTTGGGAAGTCCTTGTAAGTCTCGAAAACTGCTTCATTCTCCAAATATTTTTATCGGAGAAGCCTTTTATTTCTGGTTCGCATGTCTGTATGAAATTGGCTAATTCTGTCACAACAGAGTCGCCCCATTCAGATTGTTCAATTTTCTTGCTGATATATACTCCAATATTCCAATAGAGATTTATCAGTTCAGCGTTTACGGCTCTTATAGCATTAGTCCGAGATTGTTTAATTAGCTGAATTATATCAGTAAATCGATTGTCCATTATTAATTTCTATCTGCTACAAATTTATGTTTTTTCATTCGTGTTTCTCTTTTGGAACCGGTTTTTCTGCCATTACCACTAACGTTTTCGGGCTTGGCGAAGGTGGCGATTTACACCATCCGCTAGCTAGCGGATTAATGCGGAGTACGCTAGCTAGGGGATGATTAACCATAAATGTGCCTGCGGAGCACTGAACCGCCACTTTTGCCAAACCAATGTTATGGGTAGGTTTTTTGTGGTAAGATAATTACAAATGTCTTACTTTTTCTTGTTTTTAATATTCCAACCGTCAGTAATAGCGTAACTAAACGCAACTCCAAAAAGCAAAGTAATAAGTCCCGCGAAGTATGGTATAAAATCAGTCATTCTTATTTTTGTTTAAAAGTTTCAAATAAATACCAAAAGCTAAAATACTAGGAACCCATAGTCCAATGAAAATAGCTTGTTCAGTATTTCCATTAAAAAACAATATTTCAGAGTATATCAAAGAAAGAAAAGCCGAAACAAAGAGTAATTTGTCCGCAAGAGTGAATTTTTTAAACATAATTATTAATAATTTGTGTCCTACTTATAAGGCTTTTCGGAATTTGCCCCGTTTTTAAAGTTGTTTCTGGTCTCAACTTTTGGTTCTGCAATTTAGAACATTATTTTGAGAAACTATCAAATTTTTCCTTTGGTGGTTCTCTCGTCTGTCTTTTACTGTTTAGTTGTCTTTTGATAAGCTTGCCTGTAACGGTTTCGGGCTTGGCGAAGGTGGCGATTTTCACCACAAATGTTGATGCGGAGAACCAAACTTTGATTAACCTCAAATGTGTCTGCGGAGCACTGAACCGCCACTTTTGCCAAACCCGTGTTATGCCTTCGTTGCTTTTTTTTCAAGGTGTCTGCTAGCAATTGGTAAATTATTAACTGTCATTGTAATTAAAAAGGATATGCACAATTTATTTATTGGCAATAGCTTATAGGTGTCATTAAACTTTGATTTGTAATTAAATAACTATTGGTTTCAATAAAAAAAATTCAGAGGATGTTAGTGTTTGTGACAATATCCTCTGAATGTAACTAAGTGCAATAAAAGTATTGATTATTTTTAAATTAATTGTTCATCTTCATTTTATTATTTAATGCCCTTGCTATGCTTTTCATATGGTCTCTCATTATTCTATCCACGTAAATAATGTCACCCAAACAAACAAGTCCAGCTGTAGTTAAAATGATAATTGGAATTGTTGAATTACCATTTGACAAATTACTGGAACCAAAACCCAAGGCTAAACCGGCTATTATAGAATTAATTGACCCTACAATTCCAAGGTTATCTATTTTTTTTAAGTGATATTTTGCTTCATCATTTCCTTCAGAAAGACGCCTTATTTCACTCCATTTAACAGGTTTGTCATTTTTAAAAAACTTTAAATTGTTAATTCCAGTTCGTTTCAGATAAATGGAATCATATGAATAATTTTGAGAATAAAGAAGAGATGATGAAAAGCAAACTATTATAAAAACTAACAAATTGCGGCTGTGAAAAGTTAAATTGAAATTAGTATTCATAATTTCCCTATTTAACACATTTAATATATAAGCCATTTTTATAAACAAATGCTTGTCCGCCAGAAGGAATTGGGTAGTAACAATGGGCACCGTCCCAAGTCCCTTGTGTAAATAATCCATTCCAAATTGGTAGTTTGCATTGATGTGAAGGGTCATCCCAATAAAGATTTCCATTCATTATAAAAACACTTCCACTTGTTGGTCTTCCAAAAAAGCAACTTGCACCATCGAATTGACTTGGAAGTGGGCAATTATTACAAAAATATGGATTCCATGGATTAGGTCCGCCACAACCTGAACACATATTACAAAATCTACAACTACTTGTAGTGGATACAGCTATCGCTGTCGCAACACTTACAATAGGAGCAGCGGGACCACTAAAAAATATGCCGAAAATAGCACTTACCGCATCCATACCTGCAATTTTCCATAAGTTGTTCTTTAAGCAATCATCACAATCGTTATTTGTTTTATGTAAATTTTTAAGGGTCTTTTGATAACCATTCCAATATGTTGCACTTTCTTTAAAAGTTGTAACAGAATACATGCTAATGACTTTACTATTATAGTTGATATTTCCATCATTTGAAATGTTGATTTGTAGTTGAGCTAATTCAGCTATTTTTTGGTCAAAAGAAACTCCCTCGTTTGAAATATCTATTGCTTGATTTAAATAGTTTTTTGTTGCTTCATCAATAATGTTATTTGTTAGTAGTTGTTGAACTAGATTAGTAAGATTATCAGTATCATAATTTGTGTAGAAATTTTGAACGTCTTCAGGCGTGAAATTTAAGCTATTTGTGTCTATATTGTTTATTAGACAAAAAGACTTTGATAATAGTACCTTTTGGTATAAATTTAGACTATCTTGGTCTGGATAGTTCATTACATAATCTACACCATCATTGTGTAATTGTGCAAATAATTCAGCCTGCTCAATTAAACTGTCATTTGTTGATTTAGATTGTACTTTGTTTAACTTTGTATTGCAACTATTCATTGTTACGAACAGAGTTAAAATTGTAAAAATTGTAAGGATAAATTTTCCTAAAATTTTTGATGGATTGTTTAATTTTTTCATGTTGTTAGTGAGGTTTTTGAAAGTCAAATGTACAATAATACTATTAATTTGTCAATTTATTTTTTTGTCAACGCAATGAGGCATAACGTTTTGCGGCTTTGCGAAGAAGCGGATTACGGAGCACAAAACTGTCAAGCCACCACAAATGTTGATGCGAGGTAGAATGTTCAATTAACCACTAAACCCCCAATTTCTTTAAACCCGTTGTTATGGGCTGGTTTGTTGTTTCTTCGTGTTGTTTGCAATTGCAGAAAGAGCTTTAAACTGTTCAGCTAAAAATCTTGAAAACACGATAATTAAAAAACCAACGATGGGCATTGTCAATATAGCCATCCATCCTGAATTCCATCCTGTATTCAAGTAAGGAATACCAAGACTTACAACAAAATAATCGTCTCGTAAAATGATTGTTGTCAAAAGTGCAAATCCAAATCCAACAAGTCCAATCCAAGTCCCAATCCATTCTCCCAATGTCTGGATAAAGTGAGAGAGGACAGGTGTTGCGATAAATTCATCGCCAGCAGTAGAAGACATATCTATTTTTGATTTTCTGTCCCACCATAGCTGAAAACCCACCCAGCCTGCAAAAGCAACAATTACCAATCGAAGCAGAAATACAATAACAAATTTTGCAGGGCGGTCAAAAATTATGTTATGACTTGCTTGATAGAATACATAAATTGGGATTAGTAAATTTACAATTGCAAGTAGTGTGTAAAGCCAACTAAATGGTTGACGAAAGAAGTGACCATTGTCAATGAATGACAAATACGGTCTAATGAATGTTAAAAATTTATTTTCCATTTTATTTCAAATTTAATTTCCCTACTCGTTTGGCTTTTCGGTTTCGCCCCGTTTTTTTGTGGTCGCTGGTCTCCACTTGACTTTCAATTTTACAAAATATTTTTTTTAAAAAAATCAAAATTGTCCATTGGGGGCTCTCTTGTTTGTTTACTATGTCTATTTAATTTGGCCATAACGTTTTGGCGCTTGGCGAAGAAGTGAATTTTGGAACACTAAACTGGCAACCCAGCACAAAAGTTGATATGATGCAGAATGTTCATTTAACCAATAAACCCGCCATATTCGCCAATGTGCTGTTATGGGCTGGTTATTTTACTTTTATTCTATTAAAAACTCCTCCCTCGTTATTGGTCAAATTTGAATAGTCATCAGCAAACTTCCAATTAACAGTAACATTATTTTGGTCGTATGTACCTTCTGCATTTTTTTGATCATTTGAATGCCATGAGCCAGAAAGGACTATAAGTTTTGTGAGGTTTTCTGAATTGGATTCGCCATTCATTAAATAGCTTATGGTTCTAAATTTTAATCCATCAAAAGCAAGCGTTGTATATATCTGTGCTTCAGTATTTATAGATTCCCAAATATAGCCATAGGATGTGCCTATTTCTTTGACGAGCTCATTATTTTTATCAACTGCTTCAACACCTGTTTCTACCTTGCTGGTTCCTGTGCATTTCTCTACTAATTGATCCCATTTACGATTCAACTCTGGTTCTTTTGAAAAATTTACATTTTCATAATTTTCAACACCCAATTCTTTGCTTATAGCCTCACGGCATGCGTCATTATTTTGTGTCGCCCATTCTGAATTTCCCGGCTCTGTAAGACATTTGCAAATATCAACAGGATTGTCTTCTTTTGATGTAGTTGTTTCCTTAGAACTATTTCCACCACAACTAGTCAGAAATAGAGATGCAAAGAGTATTACTCCGTAATTTGTCATTATATTTTTCATTTTTTTAAAAATTTAGTTTTCCTACTCTTTTCGATTTTCAGATTACTCGCTGTTTTTTAATTGGTTTTCTTGTCTCCACTATTTTTCTTACAGCAAATTTTGCTATTATAATGAGTTAATTCCATTTTTCGGTGGCTCCCTTGTATGCTCGCTTTTGTGTCGTTTAAACTTGCCCATAACGGTTTGCGGCTTGGCGAAGTGGCGGCATTCGGAGCCACACACTGTCAAGCTACCACGAAGTTATGAAGGAAACTGAGACTTGCAAATTTGCTGGGAACCCCGCCATTTTACTAAGGTGCTGTTATCGGCTGCCCTTCTGTCCCTATTACATAAAAGAATCAATTTTGTTTTGGCTGACTTCTAAAAGAAAAGAATCGTAAGTTGTTGTAATTAAATTCGGAAGATTTGCTTCTGACTTTAATAAGTTTATAAGTCTATATCTGTCGATTAGGACAACGTCATATATGTCTAATGGATTATACCAATTTAGTGATTCGTCACGTAAGTGTCGAGGCACAAAATGGTATGTCAAATAACCATTTTCAAACTGTATGTATTTATTCCATTTCGAACTGTGAGCGTCAAATTCTTTACTAATCCAGTCAGTTCCACAAGCACATTGCCCAAAAAAAGTTGGTTGAGAAAATTGATTGTCTGGGAAATTGAAAACGCCAACCCAATCCAACCCGCCATCTCCAACATTATGAATACCTGCATTTTCTTCTGTGAAATTTGTTCGTGGAGTTACATGAAGCAAATTACACAATTCAATCACTTTGTCGTAGAACTTACCGGTTATTGAAGGCAATAGATTTTCTCCAGAACCTGAACCAAAAAATATATTTTGTGTGTCAATTGGAGTTAGCTTTTTGAATGCTGGGCCACACAACTCTTCAAAATGATGACCTAGTTTGTTAAGGCCACTTTTGGTAGCAAGTCTTAAAAGAGATGAACAAAGCAAAATAGCGTATAGTGTTTGACTTGTCGTTAGATTTTCCTTTAATGTAATGTCATTATTTGTAACAATAAAAGGATAGTCGTCACCAAAATTTAATTGCCTTGCTTTAAGTAAGTTGAAATACGAATTTATTTTTGATGATATTTTATCTCTAAAGGCTGAATTATCGTCAGTTTCGTCAATAACTTCGTCTTCAATCATATATTCTGTTGAAGATAATGCACCAATGAGTTCATTAATTTCATCTTCTTCTGCAACATCCTCAACTGCAACCAATGGGTTATTAGAATTCTCATCTAATAACCTATCTGTTATTTGCTCCTCACTAATTTTGCCTTCTTGTGAAATAAAACAGAAGAATTCAATATGGTCTGCCCAATGATTAGGTTCGGAATTTAGCTTGGGCAAACTAAGGTCTAAATATTTTAAGTATGCCATAGCCGTTATATTTTTTCTTTTTCTCTTATTTTTTTTGTGATTGTTCGGCTAATAAGTTCGGCAGAGTCTATAATTTCATCGGCAACTTTTTTATCATTCTTATCTGGATTAGAACTTCTATGAACTATTTTTTGGACTTCAACTAAATTTTGCAGAGCTTTTATAAGATACAATCTGATATTTTCATCAGCTAAATCCGTTAGTTCTGCCGCCTCTTTTAAATTTTTCTCTCCACTAATAAATGATTCTCTTGCTTCAATATTTTGAATTACTTTATTTAAAACCCTTAAATTTCTATTGTCACCAATTCTTGTCTTTCCATTTGAAAGTTTTTGATAAAGCCATTCCGTTACTTCTTTTAATCTTTCTAGGCTTACATTTTCAAAAGGAGTTTCAGACTCCATATCAATTCCCATAAATTCGGCAATTGCTGAATGCATTGTTATAGCATCGGTAATTAATGAAAGGTCAAAATTTTCTTCATCAAGGTCAGGTATATTATAATACTTTCTACTTTGAATAATTTCAAAAGCCTTATATCCTGTAAGAAGCCTTCTGACATAAGGGGCTTTGCTTCCAATCTCTTTTGCTAAGTCTTTGTAAACCGAAATGTTTTTAATTGGTTTCTGTTGATATAGATGATTTAAATACCTTGCTTTTGAAATTACAGGCCACTGCTTTACGCCTGTAACATGCCTAAATGCTAAATAATTTTCTACTTCACTTCTTTCTTTTACAATATAAACCCAAAGTTTTTCGGGAATATTGTTTTTAGCTTTTGCTTCATTTGACAAACTTTCAACCGCTTTTGGGCTAATTGCTGCTAATCCTGGATTGGCAAGTAATTTAATTGCAGCTAATCTCCGGTTTCCTTCAATAACAATGTAGGTTTGATTATCAGGAATAACAATTATTGGTTCTCCTGAAAAGAATCCGTTTTCAGAAATTGATGCCATTAAATCAATTAGAGTTGCATCAGAAAGCATCCAGTTTAAAACGTCTTTATCCTCTGCTCCTTTTAATCTTTCAGGCAGTCTTGGATTGATATGGTCTAACTTCAAATTTTGAATGTCAACCTCAATAAATTTTGCGTCTGCTTTCATCTATTTTTATAATAATTTCATTGCAAATATACCTAAAAATGGCATTAATTAATTTAAAAAAACTGTTGATTTTTGGTCTGTCTGTTCAATGCCGTGCTGTCGTCATAGGGTTGCCGATAACGTTTTGGGGCTTGGCGAAGTGGGGGAATTAGAAGCACAAATGTTCAATAAACCACAAATGTTGATAGAGGTACAAATGTTCAATTTAGCACTTCTGCCCCCATTTTGCCAAACCCCTGTTATGTGCCGTTCTTATTCTTCGTCCTCTTCGTCAGTGTAGTTAAATTCCACTTTACTTTGCACTACAATTTCGTCAAGTATGTTGTTTAAATAACCTTGTTTCACAGCTTCATTAAATCTTACGTTCAGCATTGGAATATTTATTACTTCTTCAATGCAAGTCATATATTTTTCAACTATTGCTTTTATTGTATATGTTTTGTCGGCATTGTCTTGAATTTTCTTTTTGAGAGGTTCAACTTCTTCGTCTGATTTGATTACAAAAGTTATTGGATATTTTTGGATTTTGTCAATGTCAAGAAAATATTTTTTAAAATCCAAAGTTTCGGTTACTTGAAAAAATCTACCTAATGGTTTCATTACAAAATCTATACCTCCGTCATTTGCGTTAGTTCGTCCTGTTTTGTAAAGTTTCAAATTTTCGGTATTGAGTTTGTCCATCTCATAACCCCAAATAATTGTTTGGTCGTGGTAGTAAAATTTAAGAATGGAATAACTCACAATTTCAAAAAGTCGGGCATCAACATTTGGTGCAAGTAAACCAATAATAAATTCCTCTACCTTTTCAGGCGTAGTGTTTTCAATGTCTTGAAGTGCTTCACATTGTTTTACAAAACGCTGAAAAGCGTCTTGTTTTGTCTTTGTGTATTCGTTAATTATTTCAATGATAGCAGTTGCGATATTGAAGTTGGCTTTGCCAACTTTTATGTTCAACAAATTTTCATTTATCCAATATCTGTTTGTCGCTTGGTCTCTTAAAATTGGTTTGTATTCAGAAGTTGGAAAATATTTTTCAAACTCGGAATTCATACGATTATTCAAGGCGTGATTTTGCAATTTGTTTCCAAATGGCAACTCTCTTTGCCTTGCAAAAAGTTTATTGAATAACGCACCTTCATATTTTGAATAGTCGCCTTTTGTGTCAAATCCATTGGCTATGTAATCCTCAATAATTACATAAATGGCGTAGAGATTAGCAAAACTACCTCTTGCTTTTGAACCTCTTCCTGCTGAACGAGTTTTCTCGTTTATGTATTGAATGAGTTGGCTTTTTTCAAAAATATCATCTGCATTTTTGTCAAAATTATGCTGTAAAACCTCTTTAATATTGGCTGTGAATATATGTTCCATTAGGTTCAAATAAAGTTAAATTTTGTTGTGTTGCAATTTTTTCGGTTTCAAAAGTCCGTATTTCTTTTTCTAATTTTTCGCCTTTGAATTCTTCGGCTAATTGTAATCTTCTCAAACCAATTTTAACATATTCGTCTTGCAACTCTATACCAATGGAATTTCTATTTAATTCTTTTGATACATAACAAGTTGTAAAAGTTCCCGAAAATGGGTCTAAAACTAAATCGCCCTCGTTTGAACTTGCTTTTATTATTCTTTCAAGTAACGAAATTGGCTTTTGAGTTGGGTGGTTTTCGTACTCGTCCATTCTGTAACGAACTCTTGAAAATTCCCACACATTTCCTGGCACTTTCTCTGAATTATAAACAGTTGGTACAGCCTTACGATAATCAATAAGTTTGCGTTTTGCTCCTGTTTTTGCTTCTACTAAAATGTCGTTTGTGTTGAAAGTATAATTATTTTTGTCCTTTACGCAAAACAAAATTGGTTCGTACATAGAACCATAATATTTTTTAGCCTGAACTCCTGAACTATCATAAGACCAAACAATTCTTGAAAGAATTGTTAGTTTTTTTCGTAAATGAATGTCAAAATAAGGCATAAATTGAGTGGCTGTCATTACATAAAAACTTCCATTTGGTTTAAGTTTTTGAATGCACAAGTCAAGCCATTCATAGCACCATTCTAAATAACTTTCTTCTGTGTCCCATTTTTCAATTTTCCCATTGAAATTTTTCCCAATATTGTAAGGTGGGTCAGCAAAAATCAAGTCCACAGAGTTGTCTGGTAGCGTTTTTAATGCTTCCAAAGCGTCTGCGTAGAATATCTTATGTTTGTCGTTACCTAATATTTCCATTTCGTTAAAATTATTGCTCCAAATTTACGACTTTTTTTTGGAATGTTTGTCGTTGGTACGCTGTCTCACAGAATGGCACATAACGGTTTGCAGCTACAAGAAGTTGGCGATTTTTACCACAAATGTTCATACGAAGAACGAAAGTTTGATTAACCACAAATGTGTCTGCGAAGCACTGAACCGCCACTTTTGCCAAACCCGTGTTACAGGCTGCCCTTTTTGGTGTCATAGTTTGCTTTTCACTTTTTATAGTCCCATAGATGCTTATTGCCAACTCGTCTTAACTCATCTTCAAACAATTTGATAAAGTCAACAAGCTTTTGTCGAGCAGAACCTTTTGAATAATTCTCTTTATGATATTTGTCTACACTTGCATGGCACAAAACACATAAACATTTAAAATTATCTTCGTCATTGTTTTTCGGATTTCCGTCAAGGTGATGAGTTTCCAAGTAATAACCGTTTACTAAGTTTTGATTTAGATTAATGCCACAATCTTCACAAGTGAATTTTTTTTTCATTCTGTAATTTCGACTTGTATCATACCATTCTGGAGTATAACCCCAAAAGTCTGTTGAAACTTCTTTCGGTAATTCGCTATCAAAAAATTCTCCTTCAACTTGGTCATTAAGTATGAACTGTTCACGATATTCAGAAGTTGTCATGCCTCTTTCTGTTTCAGAATGAATTTTATTACAGTTTCCACATAAAGTAAGTTCTTTAGTGACACCATCAATATCTTCCATTGTAATAGTTTCAGTAGAAAAGACGTAGTGTCCATTAAAGTTTTTTCTTTGTTTTTGCTCTTGTATTGTTTGGCAATTAATTACATGAAACTTTGGAAGCCTTGTTCCAGTTTGCTCAATTGTCCTTTGGCTGTAACCACTTTCAATATAAAGAAATCCTTTGTGTTTATTACCTTTCTTGTCTGTAAATGTTATACCATCCAGGTTTATTTCAACACTTTGGTCAAGTTGTGCCTTGGTTAACTTTTCCGTGATAGGTTTAAATTTAGAATTAATCCTATCAGGGTCAATGCCCAAGTGTCTTTGAACAAAAACTTTTAATTCGTTGAAATCGTAAACCATTATTTGCTCATTTGTTTAAGTGCTTCTCTTACCAATTGGTCACTTGTTGTAACTATTTTAAATTCAACTCTTCTACACTTATCATTGTCAGGTGGCAAATTCGATGATGCTGTTAAATGCCCATTTTTATCAAGTGTTCTTCCAAATGATAATCCATTTGCTGTAAGCCAAAACTTCAATCTTCCTTTTTCAGTAATGTTAAGTCTTTCATAGTATGGGGTGTTGAATAAGAACTTCATAACATTTCTAGTTCTGTTTTGTGAAAGTTCAACATTGTAAATATAATCACCTTGAACATCTGTATGACCTTCTATTCTTACTTCTGCAATTTTATCCCTGTATTGAGGCTTTAGAATTATAGCAAGGTAGCGTGGAAAGAAATTAGTAAGTACATTTTGAAATTCAGGCTTTAAATCACTTTTATTATAGTCAAACAAAACTTTTTCGTTTACAAATTTTATGGATAAATCTGCGGTATCAATCATTGCGTCCCATTTGTCTTTTTTAAAATCATCTTTGAATTCAGTTTGTAACTCCTTTAACAATTCAACCTTAGTCTGCTCAAAGTCCTTAAAAAGTTTATCTTTTTCTGCTTGCTTATTCCGAACATCTAGCATGTAGGATATTGAAATAAACAAGAAAATAACCATTAAAACGGTCATCAAGTCAGACAGAGGAATCCAATAATTATCCTTTTGTTTTGGTGATGCCATTTCTTAGTTTTTAAGTTCGTTGAATATTTCTGTTGTTTTTTTCTGATACTCCAAAACCATTGCTTGGAGGACTTTATCAAGACTCATAAAACTTTCACTAAGTCGTTTCTTAAATTCACTATCTAGTTTTTCAACATCTTTAGAAAGTTTATCATTGCTTTTGGCAATAATATTTACTCCATCATTCATTCTTGTTTCGATGTCTTTCCAGAATTTACTATTGATGTCCTTAATTTGTTCAATTTCATTCAATTTATCAAGAAGTTGGTTTATTGATTCTTGGAAACCCTTCTCTTTTTTCATATAGTCTGCAAGCTGTGTACTTGAATTTTCAATATTATTTGTAGCTAGTTGAAGCTTGTTCGCAAGTTCAGTGAATTTTTTATCTTCAATCATTACCTTTTGTAATTCAGTAATCATTTGTTGAAGAATCGAGTTATTATCTGTAAGCGATTTTGTATTTGTCGAAATTTCTAAAATGTTTTTTGAAGAAGTTTCAAGGTTTGACGTTGTTTGATTAAATTGTGATATAAGTGTTGCAATTTGCTCTTTGTTTTCCTTTTGCCAGTCATTAAGGTTTTTAACGCTGTTATTTAATTCTTCAAAATTCTCTTTTACTAACCTTTGAATGAGTTCATTCATCTGGGTGTTAAAATCTGTAATAACTTTCTCCATAGCTTCAACTAGTGCTTTTGTATTGTTTTCTGTTAGAAGCTTTGTAAACTCATCAAACTTAGTTCGAATGATTTCATTGTTTTTATTCATAGTTTCAACTATGAACGTTGAATTTGTTGATGTTAGCTTTGCATATTCGCCTTGTTCAGCCCTCAATTTTTGAATTTGGGTTAATAAACTTGTTTCACTATCTCCTCCTAATGCAGTTTGAATTTTAGATAGCTTTTCTGTCTGCTCAGTCATTTGATTTTTAATTTTAGCAAACTGAGTAGCTAAACTTTCGTCACCATCTCCAATTATTGAACTGTTAAGTGTTTTAAAGTTTATAGCATTTTCTGAACTTGCCTTTTTTGTATGGTCAATAAGTGCATTTAATGCTGTTAGCTCATCACTAGAAACTGCTTTGTCTTTTTCATTTGTATGCTGCACTAAAGCCGTCAATTTTGAAAAAATGAGTAGTCCGATTATTCCAAATATTGATGCAATAAAGGCTGTCTTTAATCCATTAAGTAACTCAGGAATACTTTCATCCATATGTTTGACGTCAAAGTAGAACAGTCCATATGCAATACCTAGAAAAGTTCCAAGAATTCCTAAAGTCGGGAAGACTTGAGGTATCGAATCAAAAATATATGGATTTATTTCAGTTGGAGTTCTCTTTGCCCGAAGTAAATAGTAAATACTAAAAATTGTCCAAATGACTAAAAGTCCATAAGGTAAAAATTCGATTGCTTGTTTCATTCTTGTTCGTTTTTAATTGTTTGTTCGTTTGTTGTTGTGTCGTTGTTAGGGTTGCCTGTAACGTTTTGCAGCTACAAGAAGTTGGCGATTTCGGAGACGAAAACTGTCTGCCACCACTGAACTTGATACGAAGCACAAAGCTTCATTTAACCACAGAACCGCCAATTTTTTGTAGGTGCTGTTAGGTGCTGCCCTTATGTCCATCTTGTACTTTAGCTTTCCGTATTCGATAATAATAAATAGGTAGTCCGATTACAAAAGCCATTAAAAGTCCAACCCAAGTGTCATGCCATGCGAAATGATAAGAACAATAGGCAAATAAAATACTAACAACAGTTATTATGAATGCTAATCCTCTCGATTTAAAAGAAGAAATAAACATTGCAGGTATTATGTAAATCAAAAATCCAAATGAAATTTGATAAAATGAATATTGCTTTTCTGTACTCAAAATAATTAAGGCAGAAAAAGCAAAAGCTAATAATACACCGGATAAAACTCTGTTCATTGTTACAAAATTAAATTTGGATCAAGATTCTGTACAACTATAATATCTGGCGAGTCAAGTACTTTTTCGAAATTTCTATTATCAATAAGCCAAGCTTCTACAGTATCAGTTGTAGGATGATTATTAGGTTGAAAAGTATAGTTGGGAAAAAGGCATTGATTTTCTCTTGCCCAAGGTCTCGGTTCTGTCACTACATATGTGCCAGTCCCACGATGGTAATAAATCATAAAATGTTTTGCAGCCATATTATTTTAGAAGTTTAGTCAGTATCTGAAGTGGCTTGACAACAAAAAGGAAAGTAACCGTTTGCAACAATTTTGAGTTCTCAATAACATTTGCTGCTTTAGGTCCGTGTGTGTAATACCATTTGGTAAAATTAATTCCCCATTGTCTTTTAAGTAACCAATTGTCTCTGAAAATTCTCAAATCCATAACAACTGGATGGTCATAGTTGCCCATTGCTGCAGTTGCTATAAAACAGCCTTTCTTTTTAGGAACAGTTTCGGGTTCTAACTTTTGCCAAAGTGCTAATAGTTTTTCATCTCTTATGGCGGTGATTTTCTTTATGGCATGATCAAAATCTTTATTAATTTTATCCAAGCCTCCTTTATCAAACATTGTCCCTAATATTACTCCTGTCATTTTAGTACCAATATCCGCAAGAACCCCATGAATCTTTTTTATTTCATCAATATCTAGTCCTATTTGGTCAATAATAAATTCAACTGTATCGTTCGCGCGAGTCAGCTTTTCAGCAAATTCAATTCCTGAATTTGCAAGTGTTTTGAATTGCTTAAAGTGATTAAATGATACAATATAGTAATCGCATATAAAAGGAATCACATCCTTCTTTAATCTTTTTTTGAAGCTGTCTGCATTTGGGGAGTTATTGATAGCTTGTTTAAAAGCTGATATAGACTGTTGGGATTTAAAATTACCAATTGTAGACGTTTTTAGAATTGACAGCCCTTTTTTATACCAAGCTTCAAAAAATTCAGATTCTAACTCTAGGCATTTATTATAGTAATTAATAGCCTCATCGCAATCACCGCCTTCAAAGGCTACCTCAGCAAGTTTAAAAAGATTGCCATTAGCATTTAATTTTTCGATACTAGCATTTATTTCTGTGCTTGCAGAAATAATACCACCGCAGAATTGGCAGTTTTGACCTTCGTTAGAGTCTTGCAGTGCGCCACATGATTGACATTTGATTTTCATATTATTAGTTTTTATTTGTGAATATTGAAATTATTTCTTGATTAGTTAACTGAGAAATTTCGAGTTTAAAATCCTTTATATGATCCCACATCAAAACATCTCTGTCTTTATTCCTTCGTATTAGGTTTAAACAATCCTTCCAAGGGACTTGGTAAAACTCATTTAATTGGTAATCTTCTGAAAAAACAACTATTACAACAAAGTCGACTGCTGCATCAACATCATACTTTATTGCAGACCATCGGGCAGTTGTAGTCTTTGATTTTGAGTGTGTTTTTACTTGAATTTTTCCTATGTTAGATTCTATATCCCAATATTTTTGAATGCCGCTTTCTGCTCTTTTTCCGCAATAAATTTCTTCCACAAGCCATTCTCCAATTTGTGAAGTAAAGTCTTTTTTATTGGTAACAACACCAAGTTCTTTCAACCTATTTAAAGACTGAAAGTAGTTATGGAGTGCAGTTTTTAGGTCATTAATTTTCATTGGCTACAATTGTTTTAATAATTCCTTTTTTTTATCATCGAACTCCTGTTGCGAAAGAGCGCCCATATCTAATAGTTCCTTTAGTTTTTTTAATTTATCAGAAACACTTTCGTTGTTTTGTGGGTTCATACTTTGTTGTATCATATTCGGTAAAGCCATTCCCATGCCTATACCTGCACCAAGCCCTAAACCAGTTCCAGCTGCGCCATTATTATTAGCAGCATCGCCAAGTGAATCGGCAATTTTCAATTTCATATATTGATCTAGATTGCCCAAGGCATTCATTCCTGTTCGGGCATCAATCATTTTTTGTACTTCGTCAGGTAATGAAATGGATTGAATATAAAAGTCATGAAGCTTAAGCCCTAATCCTTCGAAATCTGTATATAGTTCTGTTCGCATGACTAAATTCAAATCGTCCATGGAAGCTGGTATGTCAAAAACTGTTTTTAGCATACGAGCTAAAACCACATTGAATTTTGAAATTATAATACCACGCAAGTAATCTGAAATTACTTCTGTAGTATATAAGCCCATTGTTCCTGCAATTTTGTTCACAAATAGCAAACTGTCTTGAACTTGAATCGAAAATGAGCCATAGGAGCGCAATCGCACCATTTGAAGTTCGGTATCTTTAAATAAAATTGGTTCTTTAGTACCCCACTTGAAATTTGGGAATAACTGCTTACCTACAAACAGCACTTCTGCTCTGAATGGTGAATTTTCACCATATCCAAATGACGTTACCCATTTGCCAACTACTGGTACATTTTGTGTTTTTAATACATGTCTTCCAGCTGTAAAAACATCAAGAGACTTTCCATCCCTGAAGAAAACAGCATCTTGGCTTTCTCTAACCGTTAATTGAGATCCCCATTTAATTTCAAGTTGGCCGTTGTCGGGCATTCGTTTTACTAGTACGTTGCCACTATCATCTAAAAACTCGATTACTTCCATTTTGTTATTTATGTCTGTTTATAAAAATGGTACGTTGGTTAAGAATGTTATCTATTTCTTTTACCTGATTAATTATTAGACCTGCACTCATTACTTCATTAATATCGGCATCTGCGGTTTTAAAGATTAAATGAACTCGTTCGGCCATTTCAAAGTCAATATTATAAATCTCATCCAACTCGGTTTCCTTTATTTGCTTGTTGCTAAAGAAAGAAGATTCGCCATAAGTAGCATTTTTTACTTTTGTGTAAATAGTATTTACTGACTTTCTTGCGATTTCCCATTCCTTACACAAATTCATTTCGCCTGTCTTGATTAGTTGTTGCTGATGTTTTTCTATCAATATTTCGGATTGATTAATAATTCGAGAGAGTTCATCACGCAATTTTTTGTCATCATTTCTCTTTTCATCCCGAGCTGCATAACCATTGTAGCCCGGTATTAAAGTTCCTATTTTATCAAAAATATTTACATTTCTTCTTGTCATATTTTTATATGTTACTCATTTTTCTTCCTTTGCAAATGTACATCTTTCGTCTAACAGGGTTGCACCTAACGGTTTCGGGCTTTGCGTTCGGGCGGGTTTCGGAGCACAAAACTGTCAACCAGCACAGAACTTGAATAGAAGCACAAAGTTCCAAGTTTGCACGTCACCCCGCCTGACGCAAAACCCGTGTTAGCAGTAGTGGTTCTTCTCTCGTCCGTCATTTTGATAGTTTTAAAATTTTAAATGCTCCTTGTCCAACGATGAAAAATACAATTGTCCCAACGATAAGGTCAGGATATTTTGAGTTTGTCAAATAAACAAGTCCACCTGCTACAATTACTCCAAGATTTACAATTACGTCTTTAGATGTAAAAATCATACTCGCTTGCATATGTGCTTCTTTACTTTTGCTTTTTTGCAGCAGATACAGACAAAGTCCGTTGCCAATAAGTGCAAGAATTGAAATAATTATCATTGTCTGAAATGCGGGAACGGTTTCAAGTCCAATAAATCGTCTGACAACTTCTATAAAACCAAAAATTGCAAGTGTTAATTGAAAGTAACCTGCTGATTTTGCAATGTTTTTTTTCCGTGTCATTGTCCCACCAACTGCAAAAAGTGCAAGTCCATAAACAATACTGTCGGCAAGCATATCTAAACTGTCAGCCACAAGTCCCATTGAGTTTGAAATGAAACCTGTCGTAAGTTCAAGACCAAAAAAGAAAAAGTTAATGGCTAAAACTTGCCAAAGCAATTTTCTTTCTCGGTCGGTGGTATCGGATGTTACCGAATAATTGTCTGCCGAAACGCTATCAATAAGTGAGGTATCAAATTTTAAATTGTCAAGTCGCTGAAAAATTTGGTCGTGATTGTCGGTGTGAAAAACGGTAAGTTGTCTGTTTGCAATATCAAAGTCCAAAGAGTTGATGTTTGTCAAGTCGGCAAGTTTCATCCGTATCATTTGTTCTTCGGATGGGCAGTCCATTTTTGATATTTTAAATGTCGTTTTCTGCATTGTTTATTTCTGTCGGTTGGGTCGTCCTACCATTACTGCTAACGTTTTGCGGCTTGGCGTAGTGGCGGATTTTTTGCAC
>Ga0247844_1001664_pt1 | contig 39581 bp, 40 predicted proteins | sample LaCtaG_FD_192421 | JGI IMG/M metagenome (GOLD analysis project Ga0247844, IMG submission 192421) | Freshwater microbial communities from meromictic Lake La Cruz, Castile-La Mancha, Spain - LaCruzMarch201714.5m_1 | ecosystem: Environmental > Aquatic > Freshwater > Lake | place: Spain: Castile-La... | reverse complement strand
AAATTAGAAATAGATCGAGATGTAGGAGGATCTCGAAATATACTAATAAAGAACTTAAAAATATAATCCTTAGCAATAAGGCCCTACGCTAGGGGAAATATAGTTTTCACTATATTTAGTAAAGCGGTAAAGATTTTATTAAACAATATTATAAACCTCTAGATTTTTGTCCTACTTATTCTTTTCAATCATTAGAAGACAAAAAAGAGGAATTTGATCCAGGAGGATTTTGTACTACTTGGTGTTATTTTTATATAGATATGCGTTTGAAATATCCAGATATTGAAAGACAAAATATTGTAAGCAATACGATTTACGAACTAGTTCGTAATGAGAAAAGTTTTAGCGAATTTATAAGAGAATATGGTTTATATTTACTTGAAATACGAAATACATTTTTTAAAAATTATAAAGGTGGAGGAGAAGAAGAAATAGAATCAATTTTTATTAATCTGATAAAAGAACTAACAGTTTAACAAATATATAATAACATATTATATATTTTTTAAATCATTTGCATAAAGTAATAAATTTAATTTTTACTTATAATAAATGATATTAGATGGTCTAACATCTGAGCAATGTATATCTTCTCTTGAAGAAATAAAAGAACAATACAAAATATTAACTGATATAGAAGAAAAGAAATATACTAACATTCATGATCAAACAGATACATGTTTTAGATTATCAAAAAAAGCATTACCTAAATATTATGTTTATGAATATGATCCTAAAAAGACACTTGATCCAGAAACAATTTTATTTCTAGAAAGTTTAAACGTAAAACTTGATGAAAAAATATATAAAGATATAGATGTAGAAAATTGGAATAATATTGAATATTTAAGTAATAAATTAAATGAGATTTTGGATATAGCTTTTAATAAATATGACACTATAAAAGATTATCAAAAAACTATAGATAAAGATATTGATGATCTTTTAGATGAAATTCGTAATAAGAATGTAAAAACTAATAGAAATATTCCTATATTTGATTTAACACCAAAATATAGTTGCTGTAATTGTATTTCAATAATATTATATTATCAAGAATGGTCTGAAACAGATAATTTAGATAGATTACTAAATACATACTTGTATTCTATGAAAAAAACATTAGATATAGTATCTAATAATTTAGACATGTTTGTAGTAAGATATTATATTCATACATCTGTATTTGATGTAATAAAAATAAAAGAAGATGATGATTTTAGAGAATTCAATATGCGGGTTGAATGTGAAAATATTTTATTATATTTATTAAATCATCCACAGTCCGAAGTTTTTATTTATTCGTGTGAAAAAATTATAGGGGACTTTCATGATACAAATCTATCAAAAATAAGAATTAATAGATTTATACATGATGATATAAATATTTTAGTATCAAGGGAAGCAGATGGTATTGTAAGTATTTCAGATTGTAATAATATTAAACTATTTATGAACGATGCGAAAAAAATAATAATGACTTATAATTTTGCAAAGTCTTTTAATTTAGGTTTTTCAGTATACAATAGAAGATATAATAAAACTTTAATATCATTTAATAATTTAGAAGATTTTGCATATGAAAAACCTTTCACGCAACAACAATATATTGATTTTTTAGCTGGAGTTTTTAGTACTAAAATAAAATTTAATTTAGAATATATTTGGAATACTGTTAAAGAGTTTAATAAAATGCTTATTTTATCATGGCTTATGAAAAATTCATATAATCATATTGAACAGTTTAAAAAAATAATTTTTGAAAGTGATGTTAAACAACACTATTTTAATCAATTTTTTGATGAAATAAATTTAAATAATATATTAAAACCTATTAACAATAATGAAAATTTATCTAAATATTGTGTTTTAATTGATAAAAATAGATTGGGACGTAGTCTTGATAATAAAAGTTTTGTAGTGACATATACACGTGATGGGAAAAAAATTGAGCATGTAATTAATACTGAAGAAGTAATTTGTCCTAATATAGATTTTTTAATTTCATGTATAGATGTATCTTTAAGAGATTTTAATAATACTTTATATTCAAATTTACCTATTTTATTAATAAATAAAGCATTCAAGTATGATGAACGTGAAACATATGATAAAATATATCCTCCATCAACTTCTATATATCCAAAAACTATAGAATCAGAAATTGATCATGGAATTAAAAGACGTCGTTCAAAAAGAAAAAGTAAACGACTTTCAAAAAGAAAAAGTAAACGACTTTCAAAAAGAAAAAGTAAACGACTTTCAAAAAGAAAAAGTAAACGACTTTCAAAAAGAAAAAGTAAACGACTTTCAAAAAGAAATGTTAAATTTTTAAACTAATTTGGTAGTTTAAAAATTTTATTCTTCCAACCATTTAGGATTTTCTAGCGTCCAAAGTATGGTATTTTTCAAACTATGTTCAAAATCAACGGGTAAATCCCATCCTAATGAAAATAATTTATTACCATCTAAGGCATATCGTTCATCATGGCCTGGTCTATCAGAATGAAAATCAACTAACTCATATATTAATTCTTTATTTAAAACTCTTGAAATAAATTGAGCCATTTCAAAGTTATTAACTTCTTTTTCTCCTGTAATATGATATAGTTCACCTATAGATCCCTTATTAATTAAAAATAAAACTGCAGCTGCAATATTACGCGCGTGAATATAAAATCTACTTCCAGGCTTCGTACACGTTTTGTCAGAATGAATAAAGATCTTTTCATTATTTAAGATAGATTTGATACATTTAGGAATAAATTTTTCAACATGTTGTCTTTCACCAAATGCGTTCATTACATTAACCATTATTAATGGTACATTATATGTATTATTATATGCAATACAAATTTGTTCTGCAGCAGATTTTGAAGCTGAATAAGGATTTGTAGGATTATGTCTATCAGTTTCTTTATAAGATATTCCATCTGGAGCAGAACCATATACTTCATCAGTACTAAAATAAAAGAATTTTTCAAGATTTTTACATTCTCTTGCATATTCTAAAATATTTAAAGTACTTGTAACATTATTCAGTACAAATGAAACAGGATTTTTAATTGAATTATCAACATGAGTTTCTGCTGCCATATGAATTATAAAATTAATATCGTTTCCAAGTTCTTTTTTAATGCCTTCTTCAAAAGGATTACATAAATCAATTGTAAATAATCTAATTCTAGGATTATTTAAAAGTTGAGCATCCCTAAGTCTTTCAATCCCCATACTAGCATAATTTAATTTGTCTAAAATTATAATATTCCAATTTGTTTTTCTATATACATGTTCAACAAAATGGCTTCCAATAAATCCACAACCTCCGGTAATAATTATATTTTTCATTTTAAATATAATTATTAATTTTTTAAATATGGTTTGTACGATTTAGAAAATCTTGTTCTGTTTCTTTTGGATGTTTATGTAAACATATTTTAGTTTTGCTAATATTTTCAATTCCATTTTCAGTATGTTTTATAAATTTACAAGTGTTACCAAAAACACATGAACTTATTTTAAGTTCATCAATTGAATGGGCAAACCTGCAATATTTTCCCCTTGGACAATCATTTCCAAAAGAACACATTTTTGTTTTTGCAAGACTTGTATCAATCTTATTTTTATCTTTTAAAATTTCAAAACCTTTATTTCTATTATTAGTTTGTTTTTCACTTGATTTAATAACTAGTAAAATAACTTTTTCATCTGAGCTATTATTGATGTACTTAATAATATTTTTTTGTACCCTTTGATTATAATTTTGTATTGTTTCATTTGGATGTTGAAACAAACATTCTTTCGAACCTCTATTATAGTATGTATTATCTTTAATTTCTATATACTTACAATTGTCGCCAAACACGCAAACATTTTTTTCTAATTCATCCGAACTATGAGCAAAACGACAATTTAAACCATGTCTACATTCTTTATTTTGCAAAATTGATTCACATAACTTAGTTTTTTTTAAAACAGTGTCCATTTTCTTTTTATTTAATAAAATATTTTGAACTGGTTTATCAATTTTCTTCCATTCGTTGTTATTCATATCTTTTATAACTAAAACAGACATATATACGATTCCCAATTTTTATTTTTATTCTTTAGTAGAAATTCAATTTTATTTTAGTTTAATCTAATTTTTGTAACAATTCTTAAGTCATTGGATAAATTTTCTTGCGTATCACAATAAAATAATCTTATTCTACCCATAACATAGTCTGCTCTAAACATGCTAGTTTCATTTATTGGAAAAATTTTTGAAGGATCTATACCCAATCCTTCAGTCTCTATTATATTTATGGCATTAGATATTGTTTTTCCTATAAGTTTATTTTCTAAATCGGATACAGGTTCTTTAGTCGTACATTGAGGAAATGTAGTAGTTTCAGTTGTATTACGTGTTAAAGCAATACCTATTCCTATTGCAGATGCTACTATTACGGCAGCACACCCAACTATTAAAGCAATTTTTGTATTTCTTTCCATTTATTATTAATAAAAATTATTTAAAAATATTTTTAAACTTTATTTACAAGTTTAAAAATACAAATTAAAATTTATTTAAACATTTAAATCAGTTTATATTCTATAATTTATAAAAAATTGTTTATCATTACTTTTAAATCTTTTATTTATTTTTGTTATTTGATCGTTAGCATACGAAACAATTTTTTCTGTTTGTTCTATAAATTGTTCAGCATTTTCATTTTCTTTCAAATTTCTAAAAAGATCATTTATAACCGCATTATACATAGTCAAAATGTTATAGATATTATTATTTTTTTGATTTTTCTTTGTACGAGCTTTTAGTTGTTTTTTCCATTCATTTTTATTAATATCTCCAACTAGATATTTGACTCCTAGATCAGAATTATCAACTCTACTTAAATCGGCAGGTAGTTTTGGAATTGAAATATTATTAATATGTTCTTTTTCCATTTCAACTCTATAGATTAATGGATTATTTCTTAATTTTATATTTAAAGTATAAAAATTGAAATCACCACCGCATGGATTATCACCAACTTCTCGTGCAACAAAACCTTCTGTACGTCTCATAAAATCATAATATTCGGGACTGTGTATGCGACCTTTGTCAATTTTTCCAGTATTCCAATCAAAAGCAATTTTACAACATGGAGTCCAAACTTGAGAACAACCAGAAATTCTATTGATAGGCATACCACAATTTGGACATGGTTTAGAGTCTGTTTTAAGTAATGAAACAGTAGCTTTTTCATTCTCATCACAAATATGCTCGTCGTCATTCCTACCATTTTTTTTCTTATGACAATCAGAACAGTAATACTCTTCGCAAATACCACATTTCCAAGCAGAAGATAAAAATCCTCTACAATTATTGTCCGGACATTTTTTAACAAAGTTCATAACACGTTTTTCTTCTTTTTTTATTTCTGGACGTGCTCCTTCTACATCATATAGTTGCATGCAAAGACCTAATCGTTTTTCATTTAATTTAATTTGACTTTGAGCACAGTTTACAAAAAGTTCAAATATTTTACTAATATCTTTCTTTCTTTTTTTTGGTTTTAAAAATTTATTATAAAAACTAGTTGGCAATAGTTCATAATTAATTTTCAATAAATTTTTACATGTAATACAATTACCTCTATTACCAACTATAATACATTTACAACAATCAGAGCACATTTTTGTATTACATTCAGAACAATGAATATCATCAAATTGCAAATATCCTCTGCAAATAGTACATTTAATATTTTCGTCTTCTAAATATATTCTCCAGTTGTCCGTCTTAAAATTACATCTTTTTGTAAATGGTGACTTTTTTCTTTCCAATATTTGTGTAAAATATATATGCATTTCGGACCTAATTAGCGCACTTTGAATATCTATATCTATAAAATTTGTATGTAATTTTTTCATGAGCTGTTCTAATTGTCTTTGTTTAATTATATCATTTGCACGATGTTGTAATTGATGCAAATTACTTTCGTCTCTTTCAACTAGAATTCCTGTACAGTGTTCATTATATTCTCCGAAGAACTTGTGTGTCGTGTTATCTTGTATAAAATCTGCAGATAAATCTTTTCTACACCACATACAAGTAGGAGTAACACCACAATCTAATAGAAATCTTCTAAAACATAAATTGCAACAAGATTTTTTACATGTCTCAAAAGGACAAGTAATTTTTTTCTTATCACGTTTATTAAAATATTCACCGCAAATATCACATTCCTCCTTCATATTCTTATCCGATTTATTTTTACTACTCATATCCCACCCTACACATAGGGTAAAAAGTCATTTAAAAAATTCATTTTTTTTATCTATTTAAAAACTACAAAGTGAACATAAATGGTAAAAATTATTTTTCACACAATACAGTTGGATGTTAGAGGTACATGTACGGCAATTTGGGATTATGCTCATTATAATGAAATATTATTAGGTAATGAAAGTGCTATTTTATCTAAAGCAAATAATATAAACAATGATGAACTTGCAGTATGTAAATTTGAAAAAAGATTTAAAGTATTATATTATGAAACTACAGAAGATATAGAAAATATATTAAAAGATTTTAATATAATTTATAACATAAAATATGGTAAAAATGATGGATTTTTATTTAATAATATAAAGAATGTTATTCATGCTGTTTTTGATATGAGTGAAGAACATGGAGATGTTTTTGCAGGAGTATCCGAAGCTTTAGCTACAAAATTTGAAAAAAAATTATTTGTACCACATATGATCGGATTAAAACCTTCAGATACAAAAGAAAATTTAAGAGAAAAATTAAATATACCTAAAAAAGCATTAGTTTTTGGAAGACATGGAGGTGTAGACACATTTGATATATCTTTTGTAAAAAATATGATTTCAAAAATTGTAAGAGAATTTCCGAATATATATTTTATATTTGTAAATACTCCAGCTTTTGATAACCATCCGCAAATAATACATTTAGATAAGATAATATATAACGATGATAAAAATAAATTTATAAATACTTGTGATGCATGTATTCATGCTCAAACATTAGGAGAAACTTTCGGGTTATCTTTAGGTGAGTTTTCAGTTAATAATAAACCTATTTTTACATATGGTGGATATTGCTGGAATAATTCGCATAAATTAATATTAAAAGATAAAGCTATATACTATAATAATCATAAAGAGTTATATTTTAAAATAGTTACATTTGATAAAGATAAATATCAAAATATGGATTTAAATTGCTATAAAGACTATTCTCCAGAACTAGTCATGACAAAATTTAAAGAAGTTTTCATAGATTAAATAAATTTAAAAATTTTAAACCATAAATTAGAGTTTAAAATTTAATTTAACAGAATTTTTCTACAATTGCAATAGCAGGTCTTATTGTTTCTTTCATTATTTTTTTCTTACATTCAGTGTATTTAACAAATTTGGATACTGCTTTTTGAGTTTTATACAATCTAGTAACTAATTGTGCAAATTCTGCATCATAATCAGGATCTTCTGCATTTAATTTTACTTGTGTCAATGTCATCTTTTCAACATCTTTTTGAAATAAAGCAATGTTTTTATCAGATTGAAAAAGTTGCAAATTATATAGTTTAGCAGCATAATCGAGATCTTTTCGAAGCTTTTTACATAAATCTTTTAATTCTTTATCAAAATTTGCAATATATTCAGACATCATAATTTCTTGTTTTTCAGCTTTTTCAATTTCATCTTTAGTTTTTAATTTTGTTAAAAGTTTTTGATGTTTTTTGAATTGATCTAGAACTTTTTCAAACTCATCTCTCTTTCTTATAAGTTTTCCTAATTGTTCTCTTAATATATATTCAGGCTCGCCTATTTTATGTGTTCCACTTAAATTATCTGGAATATGTTTAGTACCTATTTTTACATTTTCTAATAGACCTATAATCTGATCTATATCATCAACTCTTTCTGCAATTTCTTCAACTTTTTCTTCTGTTGATGCAGATGCACAATTTGCACCATCTTTACGCGAACGACTACGTTTACGCGATTTTCTAGTACGTTTACGGGATTTTCCAGTACGTTTAGGAGATTTTCCAGTACGTTTAGGAGATTTTCCAGCACGTTTAGGAGATTTTCCAGTACGTTTGCTTTTGCTAACTTTACGAGTAAGTCTTTTCATTGGCATTTTATTTATTTAAAGAAAATAAAGTTTCTTATTAAAATATTTTAAATAAGATGGATTTTTTTTATACAGACTTTTTAAAAAAATATAATATTCAATATAGTGATGAATATTTAAAAGATGATGATAAACAAAATCTTATATATGGAAAATACAAAGGAGCATTATACAATAAAAAGGAATTTTATGATGAAGAAAATAATAAAAAAATAATAACATGTAATATATGTTCAAATAGACAAACTTATATAGAGTTTAAAGATCTTCTAAATTCTATATTTTGTGAATGTGAAATTAAAGATTCGCCTGTTTCATGTTTTCCACATAATCCAAATCTTTTAGCTACAGGCATTATTATAATATATAATCATTCTTGATTTTTAGGATATCTTTTCATTTATTATAAATAATAATTTTGTTCTATGTTTTTTGCTAGAGCAAATTTAATAAATTTACTAGTATCTATATTTTTAAATAATTCATATTTGATATCCATCTCTTTAATAAATGTATAGAATTCTGGTATGAAATCACGTACGTAATTATTATTAAATTTAACATAATCATAAATGGTTTCATGTTCAAATATTCTAGAATAATTTTTATGTATATAATGTACAAATTGAGTTGATAGTATATCAATCTCTTCAGAACTCATTTATGATTTAAAAAGTAGTTTTTAAATTATAAATGAAATTTAATTCAATAGCTTTGTATAATGGTTTATGTAATCGTTTACTTCCGCTAATTTCAATTCTACGTCTTGGTAGAAAATATAAAAGATGTACTAATATAATATGGAATTATACTCCTTTAAGAAGTTGCATTACATACTATGGTGATCTATGTAAATTTGAAGATCTTTACGAAGATGTTTATGATATGACAATTGAAAATAGAATTGATTGTATAAATACATTTGAATTTAAATACTGGGAAAATAAAGATCATATTATAGATGTAAATTTATCTGGAAATACTTTTATTAATTATGCTTTATATACAATTATTTCTAATGAAGATGATAATAATAGTATATTTGCAAACTTAAAACAAAATATGTCGTATTCAAGAGAATTAATATTTGATTCTATAGGATATGAACTCGGAGATATTTTAAAATCTTTAGAACCTAAAAAAGAATTACAAGTTGAGATTAATAAATGCTATAAAAAGTTTTTAAAAAATATGATTGGTATACATATAAGAAAAACTGATGGAGGTTTTATTGAATTTGAATGGGGGAATATAATTAAAAAATACCTATTTGAATGTAAGAAATGGTGTGATAAAAATGAAGAGAATGGTATATTTCTTGCAACTGACGATGAGAATGTTTATAAAGAATTTAAAATAAATTTAGGAAATAAACTGATTTTGTATGAAGCTCCAAATACATTATGTGGAATAAATTCTGAAAATAAGTTTATTAATAATAAGTTTAATGTGCTCTGTGCAGTAATTGAGATTTCTTTATTAGGAAAATGTAATAATTATATAATTGGAACCTGTGATAGTACTTTTAGTATTTGTGCTATGTTATTAAGTTCTAAAAATACTAGGAAATTTATAATAAACAATTCTCAATCTATCCCTGAACTTATATAATTAACTTCTAGGATTTTAAAAATTATTTTTCTTAACCAAAAATTAGTTAAGAAAAATTTAAATGGAAAACTAAATGTTAAGATTTCATATTTTCAAATCTTTTAACTAGCAAGTAGTGTGCAACTGAACCATGCGCAAATTTAGACAATGATACGCAGTTCATTCCAAATGCTTCTTGATGATATGGTTTTGTTTTTTGAATAGACGAAATGTAATTCTGTATATTTTGTCTATGTCCATCACCTATTAAACAAATATATTCATATGTATCATTATCGATAAATAACTCTTGTAAAATATAAAAATCCACTACTTTTGCCCATAATGATCTTAATATTTCTATTTTATATGGTGTTTTAGATGTATAATTAGGAGGTGAAACAATTTGTTTCCAATTATCCTTTAAGTATAAAAATTGTGAATTTAATTTTTTTATATATTCTTCTAGTATTTTATAACCTTCTTTTGTTACTTCTGGATGTTTTTCAAAATTAATTCTAAAAAATGGCTCAAAATAATTATGATTTATATAATCATATTCTGTAGATATTGGAACTCCCTGATATAATGAACGATGGAAATGAGGTTTTAAATAAAAATTTCTACAATCCACAGGAATTATTTTATCAATTTCTCTTGTACTATCTAAAGTTTTTATAATTTCTTGAAGATTAAAAGATTGGATATTTTCCATAGCACTTTTATAATGAATATTCGAATCATATTCAAGGAATATCTTTATTTTTTTATTAATTTTTAAACTAAATCTGATATATTCAGCTACTGTTATACTAAATCCATTACAATCTATAACTTCATTATGACCTTCACCAAATATAGTTAATATTTTTTTTGGATTTCTAAGTTCATACTGGAATGCAGTTCTAATATTTCTTAAATAAACAGTATCTTTTTTTATAATTTCATCAAATTCTTCCATTTATTTAAAAAAATAAAATTAAACTTAAAAAAAGTTTAATTTTATATTTCTTAAAGTACTTGAGGATCATCATAGTCTTTGCTAATTTGATTACATGTATCATTTTGCCAATTATCATTTGATAAAGTACCATTAGTTGCTCCATCCCACCATACAGGTCTACCATGATATCCAACAGGACAGTCATATCTTAATAAATCTTTTTCTGAAAATTTTGAACATAATGCTTGTCTTGCCGGATCAGAACTATACATATAAGGCCCTCCATCACATTTTTTTTCAGGTGTTAATTGAAACATGAAATTATCTTTTGAAAATTTTTTTGTGGCATCTAATATTATTTGAAATATTACAATAGTTAAGAAAGTTAATCCGACTTTAAGAAATTTACCATCAATATTTTCATCTGATATTCTAGGGAAAAGCCAAAAAAAGTAAAATAAAAGTAATATAAGTAATAAAGAATATTCAACAAGTATTATTTCACAACTCATTTATTAATGTAAATAAATTTATTTTATAAAAAAATAATGTTTAAAAGTTTAAACTCTAAAAAAAAATATGTCTTTATTAGAATTATGTATGATTGTAAAAAATTCGGGAGAGATTTTACGAGAGTGTTTAAATAAAAATAAACATTGGATCGATTATTGGACCATTTTAGATACTGGTTCAACAGATGACACCAAACAGATTATTATGGAAGTATTAAAAGATATTCCAGGTAAGTTACATGATGGAAAATTTATAGATTTTTCTCAAGCACGTAATGACTCTTTATCCTTGACTTCTAAAAAATGTAAATATATAATAATGTTAGATGATAGTTATATTCTATATGGAGCAGATAAACTAAGAAAGTTGCTTAAAAAAGAAAAAACATCATGTTTTTTAATTAAAATTGGAAAATATATTGACGATTTTTTAAGAGATGATTATTACTCTAAACGTATTACAAAAACATCAGATAATTTAAGATATAAATATCGCGTTCATGAAGATATTATGGTTAGTGAAAATAAGATTAAATTAATAGTAGATAAAGATATTTTCATTGATGATCTTACATTTGGAGAACATTCAAAAAGATCTCTTAATAGATACAAAAAAGATATTGAGAATCTAAAATTAGATCATCAAGATGAACCAAATGAACAAAGAATAATTTATTATATTGGGAAAACATATCACGTAATTGAAGAATATGATAATGCCTTAAAATATTTTATAAAATTAAAAGATTTAAAAAACGTTAGAGAAGATTTTTTATTTGCTGCTTATTATGAAATTGCATGTATTCAATATATAAAAGATGATAATATTAATGATTTTAAAGAAAGATTATTATATCTACATAAATATTATAAAGATCGAGTCGAGTCAACCTATAAATTAGCAATTCTTTATAGAGATGAAGGTAATGTTGATAAAGCTTTGGAACTACTTGAAAAAATAATAAATATTCAAAAACCAATAATGCTTGGTACATTATTAGAAAATGATATTTATGATTATTATATTCCTTACATGTATGCAGACTTGAATCTTGCAACTGGAAATATACATAAAGGAATTCCTTTACTTCAAAAACTTTTAACATTTTATCCAAATGATCAACCTTTACTAAACATGAAATATAATGTATGTGATAATCTAACTACAGATTCATTAGAATTAAGCAATGGAAAAACAATAGTTATACATACTGGATATTCTGAACTTATAAATTGTTGGAATCCTAATGGTGATAGGCGTATATCAGGATCTGAAATTATGGCTGTAAATCTTGCCAAAGAATTTGATAGTATTGGTTACAGAGTTATAATAATAGGTTCATTTTATGATCCAAAGAAAAATATAACTTATGAAGGTATATATGATAATATTGAATATATTGATTATAAATATTTTTCTGAATTCGCACTTAAATATGTAATAGATTATTTGATAGTAAGTAGATATACTGCAAATCTAGTATATTATGATAATATAAAAAATGTTTATTTATGGATACACGATGTATTACCTTTGATAGGAGATAATTCAAAGTTTATTCAATATCATAAAACTAAGTTTAAAAGTATTATTGCTATTTCTGAATGGCAAAAAGAAAATACAATTAAAAAATTAAATATTCCTCCGGAAAGAATTATAGTATCGAGAAATGCAATTCATGTTAATAAATTTTTAAATAGAAACATTAAAAAAGTACCATTTAGATTTATTTATTCAAGTTGTGCTCAAAGAGGTTTAGATTACTTAATTAAAATAATCCCAAAAATAAAACAAAAATATCCTGAAACTACTTTACACTTATTTATTCTTAAAGAACGTGCAACACCTGAAACTTTAAGAATTATCGATACTTTAGATTATGTTTATTTAAATGATAGAGTATCTCAGGAACAATTAGTTATTGAATTTTTGAAATCTGATATATGGTTATATCCAACTAACTTTCCAGAATCATACTGTATTACGGCATTAGAGGCAATGGCTGCAAAATGTTTAGTTGTAACTGTAAATTATTGCGGTCTTGCGAACACGGTAAAAGGTAAAGGTATATTATGTGAACCACCTATTGAAGATAATTTAGATGATTTAGTTGATAAATTATTTTTTACACTTTCAAAGCCACCATTAAAAGACTATATGGTCAATAAAGCATATGAATGGGCTTTAAAACAAACGTATCATTCTTTAGCTTGGGAATGGGTTAATAATATATTTTAAATTTAATATATTTTTAAACTTGAATAAAGTTTAAAAATTATTTATTCATCATCAGTTTCAAAACCGTAATCACATCCATCTTTTTTCATACCACTATCGTTTTTTCCACATCCACCACTATCTTTTTTTCCACACCCATCTTTTCTAGAACGTCTTTTTCTTCTTACACTCTTACTTCTTCTTCTCTTACTTTTACTCTTCCTTTTGTGTTTTTTCATTGGTGAACAAACCATGACAACTTTAGGAGACTTGCGTCTTCTACTTCTACGTACACTTTTTCTAAGTTTTGCCATTTTTATTTAAAGCAACAAAAATAAAATTAATTATATTTTAGAAATGAAATTAACTCTTTTTCGACTATATCATTTCTTTCAAACTTAATTTCTGTTTTAAATATTTTAGTTTCTGAAACAATATTTATACACTTCATGTTAAATTGTATATAAAGCTGTTCATCATTATTATTTTCACACATAAATTCTTTTGATTGAAATAAAATTTTTTTAATATCTTTTAAACTATCCATTTCCATACGCATTTGTATTTTATATATATCATTGATTTGCACAAGTAAAATACAATATGGTAGTGTTCTTGGTGTTCCACCAAAACTTATAAAAATAGAATCACTATTTTCATCATTTCCTTCTTCAATACAATCTATTTTAAAAGACGTAACAGGTAAATATTTTTCTAAAATCATTTATTAAATATATACAACAAAATTTTTATTTTTATTCTTATTCTTTGTATTCCAAACAATCATTTACACTATATATATTATTTTTTTGAAAAATATGAAAATATCTTGAGATCTCGGTATCGGTCTTAAAAATAAATATAACCTTTTCATCATATGTATAATATTTTATTTTATTCTTTTTACAAAATCTTTTTAAGTCGCTTATATCTTTATCAAGACAGTAACAATTAAATTCATTTTCAGTATTTAATTTTTCAAATACAAGTTCTTTCCCGTACTTTTCAATATTAATATTTTGTTGTTTTAATAAATCTAATTCAGTTCTAACTTTATCTATCAAAGGAATAGTTAAAGAACTAAAATCATTTTGTATATCTGTATCTATTGTATCTTTATTGTTATGTCTAAAACATTCACTAAAAACTAAATGTGGATAACAATAATACACATCTAATTCATTTGCAGACTTTTGTAATGCAGTATCAACGCAATTAATAAGTCTGGTATCATTAACAAAATCCAAAAATTTTCTTGCTCCATCTTTTGTAACCATAAATCCAATCGTACCTCCTAAACTATTTTTAAAACTTCTAAATACATCCCATTTTTCGATTTCTGGTAATTTATTTCCTTTATATCCTAAATCTTCAGTATCTTTAATATGATGTCCTATAAAAACAATATCCCATAAAACATTTTTAAGTTGTTTACATAAATGTAAAAATTTAATGTCAAATCCATTTGTAATTATAATATCATCTTCCAAAAATAAAAATGCATCATATTCTGAAGAAATAAGTTCCGTAAACATTTTAAAATAACTCATTGCGCAACCAACTGCCCCAACCTGCATATTATAATCATTTCCATCAAAAATTCTTTGTAACTGTTGAGTCGACTGTAATTTTGAACCATCAATGGCCGAAAATCTTTCATAATTTAAAAATTCTAGTTCTCTTGCATTTTTCTTAAAATTTTCCCACCTATCTGGTCTCCTATCCAGATTTAATACATATGTTTTTATATTTAAACCTAATTCTGTTATATCAACTTCAGATGTTTCTTCAACAGGTGTTAATGGTTTTTTAATAAATTGCTGCTCATTATTTAATTTATATGCGTTAATTTTAGTAACATCATATTTTTCACTTGTAAGTCTTCCGGTATGTAAACTGTAAATACCTTCAAAAAATGTAGATATATATCCCTTTTCTAAATATCTATACGCATATTCCATCTCAAAATGTCCAACATTTTCATTAAATTCTCCTATTTCTTTGAAAATTGAAGTTCTAAAAAGAGATGGTCTTAATGAAAAATGAGGCCAATAATTTGAAGATAAACAATTCCCATATTTCTTATACCATTCAAGTTTTTCCTCATCATTTTTTACATATTCATGGATATAATATCTTGTTCCAAAATTAGTTTGTTTAAATAAACCACCTTTTACAGATATATCTTCAGAAGTTTCTGTATAATTTTTATTTATTAAACATTGTCCAATTTTATCATCTGTATTTAATACATCTAAACAATCTCTAATATAATTCTTCTTTACAAAAAATTTCCAATCGTCTTCTAGATGAAATAAGTAAGGAGTTTTTACACTATTTTTTATAATATTCATACTTCTAGGATGTCCTTTATCACTTTTATCTTTCCAAATAAAAGTAAAAAAAGGATATAATTCTTGCATCTTTTTTCTATCTTCATCGCTACTATTATCATCAACACATAACCATTCATCAATTAATTCAACATCTATACAATTTATAAATGAATTCATTGTTGGTACAAATAAATCTAATCTTTTACATGTTGTTATACTTAAAGTTATTAGAGGTAATGATGATCTTTCTTTTGAAATTATTTGTTCTACTTTGTCTTTATTATAATATGTATATCTATTAGACACATGGTCAATTGAAAAATGCTGATTAAATAAAAGTCTTTCTAAAATATTTTCAGGTAAGCCTTTAAAATTTAAAATTTCATCAAATACATCATATGACTTTTCATATTTTTCTAATTTATAACATATTATAGCATATTCTTCCTTTATATCTATAGAATTCGGAAATAATATATTAAAATAATCAGCAAATATATATCCTAATCGGAATTGGCATGTACTAATAGTATATCTTAATATATTAGTTGCTAAACTATTTGACGGATTTTTTAAAAAATCATCAATAATATTATCTAACATTTTACTTTTCTTTTTAAAAATCAATCTTATAAATAACTTTTTTCTTGTTTAAAGGCAATTATAAATAAAATAAATAAATGGAATTAAACATTGACACAATTACATTTGGCAAATATAAAAATAAAAATTTAAAGGAAATGTTAAAAGATCGAAAATATTGTAAATGGTTTCTTGAACAAGACGAATTTAAGATTAAGTATGAATATATTTATAATAAAGTTAAAGAATTTGAACCTAAAATTTATTTTTTACCTATAGAAGAACTAATCCAAGGTGATTCTTTTATTGAAAGATATATTTACTTTAATCTTACACATATTGATAATCTAGGTATTAATCTAACAGATATTGAGAAAAAATGCTATTTATTCTATCTCGATCTTATAAAAGATCTTAAACAAAAAATTCTAGACAGAATAGACGAATGTAGAGAAAATCCTTATGATATTAAAGCACCTACTAAATGGTTACAAAAATTCGAATCAGAAACTGGTCTTTTAAGAGATTCTTTTAAAGAATTTATAAACTCTTATGAACTTCCAAATATTCCTTATATAATTGAAGATATAAAGAAAGAAGGTGGTCTTGTTTATAACGGTGCAAATTCTTTTACAATTGCAAAAGAAAGATCTAAGGAACAAGAAAAATTTTGGGAAAATATTTTAAAAGAAAAACATGGTGAAGATCTTGGTGTACAATATAAATATGAAAATTGTATTTTTGATTTTATAAATATATCTAAAAATATTCTTTATGAATGTAAACTTAATATAAAAGATTTTAATACTGAACAATACAATAAATATTTACTTATTTTAGGAAAGTACAAAATACTTTATTTAATAGATACCGATTGTATTATAAATATAGATGAAAATACAGTTTACACAATAGATTCTACTAAATATTTATTATATCAAGCAAAAATTCCAATATTAAAAAAAAGTAATCCATTTGATGAAATGATTTTAAATTTTAAAGTAAAAGAAATTCAAGAACTAAAAAATTACTTATAATAAATGAATACCGAATACATTAAAAATCTAATAATGAAAGTCGACGAAATAAATAGAATAAAAGAAAAAAATAAAAGTGATGGTTTGGTTTCTAAACCAAGATTTAAAATTATTGAAAAGCAAGGATGTTCTTATTGTGATAATGCTAAAAAGTTATTACAAGAAAAAAAAATTAAATTTGAATTAAAAGACCAATTATCACCAGAAGAAAGACAAATAATTTTAAATAAAACAAAAAAAGAATATAAAATGAATCCTAAAATTTTTGAATTAAAGGATTGTGGAGAAGAATATACATTTTTAGGAGGTTTTGACGAACTTGAAGAAAGATTAAACATAAAAAAATAAAATTTATAATAATTAAGATTTTTTTAACCTAAAATCGGGTTAAAAAAATTATGAAGTAAATTTACATCAAAATAGGGCTAATTGTTGGAGTTTGAGTTAGACTTGGAGTTTGAGTTAGACTTGGAGTTTGAGTTGGTGTTGGTGTTGAATCTTCACATCTTTTACTTTTAAAATTGCAATTTGTACACAAAAATGATTTCATATCACTATAACATGCTCCATTTTCATTTAGTAAGTTATTAAACTTATCTATTTCGTTGGAATTAGTTAGATCAGAAATAAAATTATTTAAACGATATTGTACGGGTCTAAACATGCTATTCCAAAAAGGTAATTTTATAGTAGTATCTGGTAAATTGTCTATAAAAATTGCTAATGCTTTAAACAATAAGTCGTCTTTTGTTGCTATTGATGGATCTAAATGGTAATCTCCGATTAGATCGTCAATAATATTATATATCACAAGTAATTTTGGCAATTTGTAAATATTTACGAATATTGAATCAACAATAATATTCTTTACACGAATCATAAGTTCATTACCGGATACAGAATCAAATTCATTTGACGACATATTTTCAGGTGTTATTCTAAAAATTTTGTATAAATTATCAATATTATAAACTTGAAGTGCTTTTGAAACACAACATAGTTTCAGTTTTGTTAAAAATTCGTTTAAATAAGGAGTACTAAACTTTATATTTATATTAGATAGTCTTACTAGAGATTCAGAATAACAAAAATTTATCAAAAATTTATCTAACTGATAAAACATATCAGCATACATATACATGTCTCCTTTTATATTTTTTGATATTACTTCAATAAGATCGTCTGTTTCTTTCCCATTTAAAGACAATACAAAGTCATTGAATGTTATAGGGTTCATGTTTGAGTATTTTAGCACGATATTGTTAACATTAATAAATTTAATAATATCAGACCTAAAAGTATCATCATCATACACCATGTAATAATTTTTAAATTGATCATAAATAATATCAAAATATAAGGTTGAATAAGAAATACTAGGAATAGGAGTGGTAGGAATAGGAGTCGTAGTAGGAATAGGAGTCGTAGTAGGAATAGGAGTCGTAGTAGGAATAGGAGTAGTAGTCGGAATAGGAGTAGTAGTAGGAATAGGAGCAGAAGTAGGAATAGGAGTGGTAGTAGGAGTATCATCTGGTTTATAAAAAATCAAAGAAATACTTGGTGCTACAATAAAAAATACTATTATTAATACTATAATAAAAGTTAATTGTTTTATGGGTATTGGTCTATAATTAGAGTAAACATTCACCAAAATAATTGATAAAAGTCCTAAATAAAATAATATTGTTAAAAAAGTTTGTAACATTTTTATTATGAATAAATATATTTTTATTAAAATATAAAGAATTTAAACAATCGTTTTCTAAATATAAAATGGAATGTAATTTTTGTAACAAGATATTTGCTTCTAAATCATCTTTAAATGTTCATCAGAAAACAACCAAATACTGTTTGAAATTACAAGGAAAAAATGAAGAAAAAAATTTTGAATGCGAATATTGTAATAAAATATTTACAGTAAAAATAAATCTAATAAGTCACTATGGTATTTGTAAAGAAAAAGAACTTAAAGATAAATGTAAGAAACGAGAAGAAATACTTATAAAAGAACTTAATAAAGAAACAGAAAAATTTAGGAAAGAATTTGAAATTGTATTAAAACAAAAAGAGGAAGAAATTAACGAACTCAAACAAAAAATTGCTGAGTTAACTGGTAGATTATATACTTTTAAAGATGATCATGATCTAATTAAAGAAATTGCAAAACAGCCTAAAAATACTACTAATAATAATAATAATACTTTAAATATAAGTACATCTTTAGATTTTGATAATATAGATAGAATAAAAGATGTAATAGAAAATGATTTCAATATTAATTATGCTATAAATGGACAAAAAGGTATTGCTAATCTTGTAAAAAGATAAACTTCTTAAAGATGATAATGGAAAACCTCTTTATATCTGTACTGATCCAAGTAGACAAATTTTCAAATATAAAGATAGCACAGGTGAAATTAAAAAAGATGTAGAAGCTAAAAAACTAACAGAATATATAGTCGATGGTGGAATAAAAAAGAAAACAGTAGATTTAGCAAGCAAATGGTACACAGATGAAAGCGGTGATATAGATATGGAAAAATTTGATATTATGATGGATCCACAACAAAGTATACTTAAATTAAAAGATGATAATAATACATTTAAAAAGAATTAGCGTCGTTAACAACTTAAATTTTTATACGTTTTGTATAAAAATTAAAAATTAATATAATCTAGTTCATCAAATATTTTTTGTTCACCATTATCCAATTCGAAAATAATTTTTTTACAATTAAAAAATTGGGGTATAAAACTTATTGAATACCAGTCATAATTAGGGCCATAATACGGTAAAATTTCATCTGTGATATCTGTATCATTTTCATTTCTAATCTGTAATACTGGACAAGGTCCTTTTTTAGGTATACAAATCATTTTATATAATTTACCGCCAATTACATATTCAATTTGATATGTATTTTTATCTATCTTTTTAACTGAATCATTAAAGTATTGTAATAAAGAAATATATATAGCCTGTAATATCATTTTAAAACTAATGGAATAAATATCTTTTAAGTCTTTATGTTGTGTTGATACTAAGGTTTTCAATTTTTTCCATTTTCTATACTTACGTGTAATTGAATTATAAATAATATTTTGTGATTCTATTTTATACATTAGATATGTCGTTGGTAAAACTAATAAAAAAAGAAATAACATTTTTATTTATTTAAACATCTCTTTAAACTATCATCTATTATAAAATTTTTATACTAAAAGTATAATTATTCTAAAATTATTAATATTTTTAAAATATTTTTATTATAATAAAATGAACAAAGGTCTATATCAAAATGGAAGAACTGTTTGCGGTATTGAAAATGAATATCAAAATGATTATACACCTAGTCCAATTGTTAATTCGGAGGTAAAATTATTTAAAAAATGTCCTAAAAAGAATTATTTTAAAGATACTGAAAGCTATACTTTTTTATCTGGAACCGTAAGACCTCCTTATAATATGGAAAGGGAATTTCATATGCAGGGAGTTACTTAAAAATAAAAATTGATTTTTATTTTTTATACTATATATTATTTTAGAAATGAATAAAACAATTGAAAAATTTAATAAATTTCTTTTATCTAAGAAAGATGGTTACGAATTTATAATGAATTATGAAATTAATGACAATCGTATCATAGTAAGAAAATATTCCGGTAATAGAAATTTTATTTTTATCAAAATAGAATCTAAATATATTGAAGAGGAAGATGATAATCATGATATTGATAATGTACATTATGAAATAATTCATGCGCATTACGAAAAAGAAAAAGAAAATACTTTAGGAAAATTAGTTTATGATACTTTAAAAGCTTTAAAATTTAATAAATATTTTGGAACATATGATACAAGTGCTGATGACATAGAATTACTTGAAATTGAAATGGAATTGTTTCCAGAGCATTTTAAGTACAAAATATGTTCAGTTTGTTTAGAACATACAAGTATAAAAACTAATTGTGGACATTATTTATGTTATGTTTGTTGGACTGAAATATTAAGAAGAAATGATTACAGATGTCCAGAATGTAGAGCGTGTATAAGAGTTAAAAATACTGAATGTTTTTATGAAAATTGTAAATGTCATTTATCTGATTAATACTTTTTAAACTTTAATTAAGTTTAAAAAATTTTACATTTGAGATCCATTAATAACTGGATAAGATGCTATCATTGCAATACCGCATTGTCCCTTAGGATCTTTAACGTTTCTTGCTAATAAAATATAACCAGATTGTCCCCAGTTTGCACCCCAACTATTCTTAACCTTCCAGTAATCTTTTCCATTTAGAGTTCCATATCCAACTACTAAAACTCCATGATCTAAATTAGTACCGCATTTTGCATTCATAACTCCTCCGGAATAAAACTGGAAAGATGATTGATCTGCTTCAATTGCAACTGAAACTGGTTGAATAGCAACTGCTTGTTGTAATGCTTGTTCATCATTCGCAGGAATATCTACAAAACTATTAATTTTTGTTACAGTTTTACATTTCTTACATTTACCATCTGAACCTTTATAAGGATAATCTTTTTCTAAACAAATACCATTATCTTTAATATAATTAAATGCATTATCCATCAAACCTCCATTACAACCTTCATTTCCATAACTACTTGAACAATCTACTAGTTGCTGTTCGCTAAATGAATCAAGAGTTCCACTAGCTAAATAATATGCACTTTCAACACTTCCAGTTGTTGAAAAACTCCAACAGCTTCCACACTGCCCTTGATCTTTTACATCAGTAACAGCACCTTTAGAAGTCCAGTCAACTTCAGATGGAAGATCTCCAAAACTAGGTAAAACTCTTGTATCAAAACTAATTATTGGAATATCTAAAAACATATCATAATTTTTATAACATATTGTTGCAAGTTTAAACTCTTCAGCCGTTAAATCTGAAAATTGATTGATCCCCATAGTCCAACTATGATTTTCAGAATTATGTTTATTTATAATTTCTAAATTATCTTGAAAATTTTTATATCTATGTTCAAGTTCATTTTCTTTATATTGTTTATTATATTTATTTTTAAAGTTTAAAAAATTATAATAAGTTTGATCTAAAAATCTAGCACTAACAAAAGTAAAAATACCAAATAGGGATAATAATACGTTTTTCATTTTTATTTAACATATTGTATCTTTAAATCTTAAATATTTAGTTTTAAGAATATGATTAAGAAAAATATTAAACAGTAAATTTATATCATTTTTTAAAAATACGATTAAATAGATTTCTTATCTTATCTCTAAATAAATAAAGTAACCCAAATAATACTGCGAAAATAAACACGATTAATATAATTATATAATTTTGATTAGAAGATTCTAAACTAATTTCTCCATCTTCACTAATTTTGACTTTTGTTATTGGTCGAAATGTAGTTCTTGGTTCATTCGTACATGATATAGGACCACATGATGCATAACCTGACGATGCTTTTATATCAAAAACGTTACTTATAGCTTTATTTTCCAAATTTTTCCTATAATTATCGATAAAGTGAGATTGTAATGTTGTAAGCTTTGGATCTTTAAAACAAAAAAGTTGATATGGTACTCTTGCATAAGAAAGTAAACCCTTATTTGGAACTAAATCATCCGTATTTATAATACTGAAAGTGCCAGTATAGTTTCTATTGACATTGGTACTCATTATTATTTTAATAAAATCTTTATCACCTGTGTATGGTCCAGCAATACTATAAAAATTTGTTTTATTACGTAAATTCTTTAAATTTATTTTATCCATATTTGTAATATCTGCTTCAAGTAAATACATAATAGCAGCTCCTAAAGAATGACCAGAAACAAATAATTTTTTAATTGTGGTAATATTTAAATATTCCCAAATTTGCAATCTTAAACTTTTTATATTATCTCTTAATGGCCCGAAACTATATATATTATTAAATCCTCCATGAACTTTACAATTTGAAACCCAATTTGGTATATATAATAAAGCCTTTGTATCTTCATATACTTCACATGCATAAACAGTTCCACGTAAAGCAATAAAAGATGCATCGTTAAATTCCATAATAAATCCACCCCATTTATTTTTATTATCTAGTATATTCATACAATTATATATTAATGGTTTAATATTTTTTGTACCAGCTGGTAATAATTTTAATAAAAAATTTATAACAGCAGATATTGATGCATCTGTAGTTTTTAAAGATGAAGTATTTAAAGGAACCTCTACATCAATTTTATAGGCAAGTTGAACTAAATATGTGTTAAAAATTGCAACATTAGATGTAAAAATATTATTTGTAAGTTGTGTGGAAGATGGAATTATTGCTGGATAACTAACATTATATATAGCACCATTAGCAATATTATTTTCAGTCATTGTAATTGCAGTCTGTAAAATCACATCATTTTTATCATTTTTTTCATTTAAATTATGTAATGTATTATTACTAATTATTTCTTTTAATCCTATCAAAGTATTATTTAATCTTTCCAAATTACTCATTTATATTTTGATTTTATTTTATTTTATTTTATTTTATTTTATTTTATTTTATGATTCCGTACATATTTTTAAACGTAATTTAAGTTTAAAAATATTAAAGTTGTATAAGTGTTAGATCTTTTATATATAAAGTATTTTTACATTTAGGTATAGTTTCACAACTATAAAATCCTAATTTTAAATAAGAATCATTATCTCCGCTTGTATTTCCATTTAATTCGCCAAATAATTCTTTATCTTTAAAAATTTTTATATATCCTGTAGAAGATAGTAAAAATTCTACTTTCCAATTAACCCATTTATGAATATCATCGCTTATATCTAAATCAATAGGTACTATTTTATTTTTACCTTGTAAAGCTAAAAGTTCATATCTACTATTTTTCCATCTTAACATTATATTTGGACCATTTTTTCCAAATAATTGAAAAAATGTAAAGTTATAATCATCTGAATATGTTTCTAAATATTGTTTCCAATTAAGCACATATTCAGTATTATCATTTATATTTTTTAATCCGCGAATTTCACTACGAGATTCGGTACTTGATTCTTTTAAAAAAGGTTTATCGTCTTTATAAATATTAATTTGCAAACCATTAGGTTCTCCATCTGTTTTTATTTTAAAATAATCTTTTTCAAACGTAGGATCTTTATCGTAACTGTAATGAAGATTAAAATCTTTTTTAAATTCATTATTTAACATTTGATAGTTATAAATATACATTTTATATATTTGATATTTTTTTTTAAATATAAAATTGAATAGTTCTTATTTTCTTTTTCAATAAAAAATATGCCTAAATTATATTTTAGATACGGAACTATGTCTTCTTCTAAGACTGCGAATTTACTAATGGTAGCTCATAATTATAAACTACAAGGTAAAAGTGTATTACTTATTAAACCTATTTTAGATGATAGATTTGGCGAAAAAATAAAATCAAGATGTGGTCTTGAAAGTGAAGTTGATTATCTACTTGAAAAAGATGATTCATATTTAAGATATTTAGATGCTGACATATTAAAAAAATTAGATGCTATATTAGTCGACGAATCACAATTTTTAACAAAAAATCAAGTTGATACTTTGAGAAATATTTCATTTAGTATACCTGTTTTATGTTACGGATTAAGAACTGATTATAAAACTAATCTTTTCGAAGGATCTAAAAGATTGATGGAAATTGCAGATACCATTGAAGAAATTAAAACTACTTGTTATTTTTGTAACAAGAAAGCTACTGTAAATTTGAAATTTCGAAATAATTTAATTATAAAAGACGGTTCTAATGATATTGAATTAGGTACAGAAGATAAATATTTATGTTCGTGTTTTCAATGTTGGAATAATAAAATCACAATTATTTAATTTTTAAACTATTAAATAAGTTTAAAAATAAAACTTAATTTTGCCAATTTATATTTATATTTAACTTTTTTTCTACAATTTTAAATACATTTGAATTAAAAAAACCATTATTAGCACTAAAAGGAGATGGATGTACAGCGGTTATTATATTATTTTTATTTTTTATTAAATATGATTTCTCTTTTGCAAAATTTCCTAACAATAGAAATATACAATCAATATTATTTTCACTTATAAATTTTATTATATCATTTGTAAACTCTTTCCAAATTTTCATATCAGAACCAGCATTTGACTTCTCAACTGTTAAAGAACAATTTAAAAGAAAAATATTTTCATTTTCAACCCATTTGCTTAAATCACCATGTTCAAAATTATAATTACGATGTGGAAACTCTATTTTTAACTCTTTAAAAATATTTCTTAATGAAGGTGGAATAGAATTTCTTGATGAAAAAGCCAAACCATCAGCAGTATCTACACTATGATATGGATCTTGAGCTAAAATCACAAGTTTAATTTTACGAACAGGCATTCTAAAAATTCTAAATACATCTTTTTTTGCAGGGTAAACTTTAACTTCTCTGTCATAAATTGTATCTAAATCGATATTATACTGGTCAAAAATTTCGTTCCAACTTTCATCCATATTTTTCATTTATTGTAATTTAAAATATATTTTTTAAATAAACAAAGATATTTAATAAATGATATATGATGAACCAATAATTAAAGATATGATAATTCTAATTCCATATTTTAATTTTACAAATTCAATAAGAATAAAAAAAAATTTATTATATGTTATTGAACTATTAAATAGGTCTAAAATACCATTTTTGTTAGGAGAAGTATATTTTAAAACAGAATTTCCACATTTTCCAGAATATTTTAACTGGGGAACAGATAGTTATATGTTTTATAAAGAAAATATTATTAATTTATTAGAAACTAAAGCTGATAGTAATTATAAATATGTATGTGTTATGGATTGTGATATTTACTTTGAAAATACAAATTGGTATAATAAACTAAGAGAACATTTAGCAAATTATGATGTATGTCAACCATTTACAAAAGCAGTATGGTATAATAAGTATGGTAAAGAATATAAAACTAGTAATAACATTATTCTAGATAGATATAAAGGTCATACTGGATTTGTATGGGCATTTAAAAGAGATTGGCTAAAAAAATTTAAATTGTTTGACTTAAATTTAATTGGAGGAGGAGATAGAACACTATCCAATCTAATTTTAAATGAAAATACAACTGTAAAATATATAGAAGATTTATTCATAATATTTAAAAATAAAATAGACAAGATATCATACTCTTATTTAAATATGACAGTTTGTCATATGTATCATGGAACTTTTAAAAATAGACAGTACGATACACGAGAAAATATTATTATAAATATTTTAAAAAAAAATAATTTAAATAACATATTAGACCTTATTTATATATCTGACATTGGTTTATATGAATGGAAAGACGAATTTAGAGAAGAATTAAATCAAGAAATTTTAAAGTATTTTATAAATCGGAAAGATGATAAATAAAAATAATTTGATATTAAATAAATGAAAATAGAATTTCAAATACGTAATAATCCTTTCAATCAGGTTGAATTATATTTTGGTGATAAAAAAAGATTTTCGACGTTAACTAGTGTTGTTTTATTAACTCCTAATTTACTAGTTGTATGTAGTTACTATAGTAGACAAATATTTCTTATTAGTTTTGATATTAATTTAAATTCCTATCAAATTTTAGATACAAAATATACTTATAGTAATAAATTAATCGTTTCAACAGATTTAATAGATTATAATGGTGAATATATAGTTACATCTAATTTTATGTCTCGTTCTATATCTATGTATAAAATAATTAATAATAAAATAATTTTTATAAAAAGTATTTCAAATATAAATTTAGGTTATCATCATGGTGTTAAATTTTATCCCAAAGATAAGAATATAATTTTTTTTACTACTAGTGGAACAAAAAATAAAAAATGTGGGATTTATGCAATAAATTTAGAAGATAAAAAGCCTATTCCTTTTTTAAGTATAACCGAAAATAATATGCTCACAAAAGATGTTTGTTTTTCAGAAGATTTTATGTATGGAATTTATTCCGAAAATGCGCCAAAATCTACAGATAAAGTTTTTTATTCAAGTAAGGTTGTAAAATATGAATTTAGTTTGGAAAAAATGGAAACAAAAGTAAAAGAATTAATTTTACCAGAATGTCATGTAGACTGTATACAATATTATAAGAATAAAATTTACATAACAGTTGAAGATATAAAAACAAATGGTTTTATATATGAATTAGATGAAAACCTTAATCTATTAAGGAAATTAGGAAATTTTAGTTTTCCACATGGTTTAGATATAAAATTTAATATGTTCGCTATAACAGAATATGGAACAAGTACATTAACTTTAATAAATGAAAATGACTTTATAAATTCATAATTTTATTTATAATGAATTTACCCTATTATTTTCCAAGGTCTTGGATTATCACATTAACCACATCTACAACTTTCTTAGTTTAAAAAAATAAAAATATTTAATAATATAATGTTTATAATTAAATATATTTCTAATCTAATTAATATAGTTCCTAAAGATTTTCATAATTTTGAAGATGTAATCGAATATTTAAATGAAATAATTGAATATTCAGTAACAAAAAAAGATATAAAAAGCTTTTTATTATTCGTGTACTTACATGATACCATAGAAATACTTCATTCAGAAACTAATAAAAACAAATATAAAGAATGGTTATATCTTTGTACTCGTACTTATGCTTATGAACCAGATATTTTTGATGTTATTGATCTTAGACATTATGAATATAATTTAAAAGATAAACTAGATACAAAAATTATGTTATTTCTTTCAAAAAATATGAATATTGGATGTAATAAATATTTTTTGAAATCCAATATATCTTGGTTAATATTTAAAAAAAATATAATTAAACTTAAAATCAAACATGTTGCTAAAATATTTTTATTATATTATAAAATAATACATAATAGATATAAACTAGGTGGTCCTGTATATCTCAAAATAAAAAATCATTATGAAACAACTTAATTTTTTAAACTTAAATTTAAGTTTAAAAAATTATAATGGATACTCAAAATTTCCAGAACCTAAAATCAAACATATCATTCTAATTGTATCTTCGTAATAACCTTCAAATGACGAATTTAAAATATGAGTGTATAATGAATCCAACCAAATTTGATCTTTTGCTATTATAGCAGAACCTATGAATGGTGCTGTAAATGCTAAAGAGCCATAATTATTTATTGGTTTACCGTCTAAATAATAAGCAGCTTTAATATTTTTTGGTTCACTATTTGAAACTTTTTTAATAAATTCGTTAGAAGTAACAATCTGTTTTTTCAAAGATTCATTGGTATCAAAAATAAATAATGTACATAAACGCATAAATATTCTGCACGCATTATAATTATATTCACCATCTAACTTATCTTCTAAGACTTTTCCATTTACTTTTTCCCAATTATTATTTTGATAAACCATAAAATCTGGTAGTAATCCAGTATTTGATGAACTTTTATTGAAAACTTGTTGACAAGATGTTAAAACAGTCTGTAAAACTTTTTTCCAATCTGTGGATTTGTCAATTTTCTCAAATGCATATAAATGAACTGGCATCATATCAGAACTACGCATTAAATTTCCATACTTAGAATCATTATCATTCGCCCAATTACCTAACTTTAACGAAAATAATTTTTTACTTATGCATAAATCTTTAAAACCTTTTAAACTTTCTTTTGCTATATTTAAATATTTTTCATCATTCCATTTTAAATAACCTATATATAATCCATAAATTATATCCATATCACCATCTGTTGCACAATTAATATCACCCCCTAAAACGCTAATAATATTTGTTTTTGTATCAATAGTTTGTCTCCAACTCATTAATTTTGTTTCTTTATTTTGAAATTCGAGAAAATAATTAACAGCCGAATCAAAAACTTCACGATCATTCATCATTGCTGAAATTAAAATCAACCATCCTTGTCCTTCCGAAACACTTACAAAATTTCCAGAACCGAAATTTAAATACGAACCTTTATTATATGTTTTTAAATACTGACTTTTAAACTTTTTATAAAAACTTTCTACTTGAGAAAAACTTGAATTGGATGCTTTAAGAATATTAAATTTAGACAATTTTTGTCCAGGAGTAGGAGTAGGAGTAGGAGTAGGAGTAGGAGTAGGAGTAGGAGTAGGAGTAGGAGTAGGAGTAGGAGTAGGAGTAGGAGTAGGAGTAGGAGTAGGAGTAGGAGTAAGAGTTTTAAATACAGTCATATTCCTGAAATTTATAAAAGTATTTACTGGACTTGCATATTTTTCAGAACCTCCTCCAAAAAATGTATCAAAAGCTATACCTTCTATTCGCGCTATATTCTCAGTCCATTTAATTTTATTATAAATAAATTTATATCCATTTATATTTAAATGTAATAATCCATCTTTATTTGCAGTTGACCCGGTGAATGTATTCATTTTTATATGAATAAAAATTTTATTCCACATATTTTTAGTTAATTTTGCATAACCTCTCCACAAGGAATCTCCAAAAGTAGGATTTCCAATATAACCGTCAATTTTACTATAACTTTCATCTTGATCTGCACTACAATATAAATAAGCCTCACATTCAATATCTCCATTTAACATTTCCCTTTCTTTTATTTTTAACAATTCATTTTCTGAAGGCATAGGAATACGTATTTTTTTGTTATTCAATGTTTCCATTTTCGCTTTTATAAAAGGATTTGCAAATGTTCGCCACATCAACCTACACGAAGCATTGTTATTAGATTTTCGTCCTCCTGATGCTCCAGGAGGACCTATAAAAATTCCTGGTAATTTCCCACCAAGTTGTGGATCAAAATTTTCGTCAAAAAATAATTCATAACTAAAAACTATTTCATTTGTTGGAAAAATATTTGGAGATGCATAAAACCCTATTCCTCCTTCAGGTTCGGAACTTGGTTTAAAACTATCTTTTGGATATTTAACTTGTAATACGTTTTTATTAATTATTTCATGCAATGTTTCAGATTTACCGTGACCTACTTTTACAATATTCCATGATGTTTTTTTCTTATCATTTACCAATAATGGCTTTAAATCTTCTATATTTGGATAAAAAGCATCTATAGGTATATTTGGAATATCTCCTTTTATTGGAGACGGTAAGGGTTTAATATCACTTGGTTTATCAGGTATATCAGGTATATCAGGTATATCAGGTATATCAGGATTTTCAGTCTCATCTATTACAAAAGTAAATTCTGTTGGCATATTGTTATCTCCTTCAAATCTAAATCTTCTATCAAAATTAGATTTTAGTACTTTAATTTTATCGTCAGGTATTAGTTTATTACCATTTATTTGAAAATTTTTACATTCTGTTATAGAAGAACCATTTGAAACTTTGAAAATAATATACCAATTATTAATATCAATATTGCTGATATTTTTTATACTTAAAATAGCTCTATATCTATTATCTCTTTTTCTCGCTAATTCTACACCTATATGTACATTACTCATTCTTTATTTTATGAAAGAAAAATAAAATTTTATAAAACATTATTTATGTTTTATAAATTAATTTTTAAATCCAAACAAAGGATTTGGATAACTACCATATTGATTTGAAATTAACCACTTGTCATATATTTTTATATCTTTATGTATATGACTATGACCATAAATCCATACTGCCATATTTTGAAATTTAATTATATCTGTTTGATCGCTTGCAAAGTAGTTAGGTGTCATTGTATTATTTAAACATTCGTAAAGTGGACAATGATGTGTTGCAACTATATAATTATTTTGAGGATTTGATTTTAAAGTATTTATTAACCAATTTACATGGTCTAAATGATATTTAGTCTTTGATTTAGGTAATGGTGACCAAAATGTACATCCTGCAATGTAAATATTTTTACAAATTTTATGTGTATCTTTTTGTAAATAGAATAAATTATTTCTCATATTACAAATATTTTTAACTTTATCTTCAACTTTAAAAAGTTCAGACGCATTTATCCCATCATATTCATGATTTCCAGTTAAAATAAAAATTTTCTCAAAATCTTGAGATGTACTCAATAAAAACTCTTTATAATTTTCTTGATTTGGATACCCAATATCACCTCCTAAAAGTAAATAAGGCTTTTTAGCTTTGATTACTCTTTTAAATCCTTTTTCTAGATGTATATCAGAAACATATTGTAAATATTTTCTAACTGCATTCATATATAGTAGAGTAAATTATGATATAAAATCCTGCAAATAATTCAATTTTAATACTAAATACAAATGTATTTAGTATTTTAATATTTTAATATGATAATCTAGTATAATACAAAATATTTCAATAATGATTATCTATTATTGAAATATTGAAATATTGACCTTCTTGGGTACCGTAATTTAGGAGGTCTTCTAAAATACGACTGCATGATATTGAAATTTACAACCATTTTTTTAAGTCTCGGAGTAAGACCGTATATGGATTTTATACACATATACTAGATCATTTATAATCGCGATCAAACGACTCTCACATGCTACCCCAAATTAAAGATGGGGAGTTGTTGTAAAAATTCAATTTTTTTTCATTAGATAACATATTTATGCCATAATTTTAATGTTACTATTCAATATCGTAATTATTTTAAGGTGGCGGAAGTCATTAAAAATTTAATTATTAGTTTTATAATTTTTTAAAGAAATTAAATTTGTTTATAATAAATGAGTAGAGCAAATAATTATGCACAAAATAATTGGCAATCTTATACGCAACAATATAAACCTGTAAATACTTATTATATGAATACTAACGCATTTCAAGTTCCCCAGATTACTAAACCTCCTTATTATGATGGTAGGTATGAAAGTAAACATGTTTTATCTGGAGGTGAAGCATCAGGTTCTGTATGGATAAATCCTGGTTATGATGTAGCAAAAGAAGATCCTGGCCTTTCGTGGGTATTATAATATAAATGGACAATGAACCTCTCAAGGTATTATAATAAATAAAAACGCATATAAAAATATTGTATGTAATAAAAATGGAAATAGATTTATTTAATGTAATAAGATTTAATGATTTAAAACGATTTAGAGAACTTATAGAAGCAGGTGCAAATATTAACGCAATAAGCGATATAGGATTTACTCCTCTTATATCAGCTATACATAACGGAAATCCAGAAATGGTGAAAACATTAGTAAAATTAGGGGTAGATATTTAGGCAAGAAGTACTAATACCGAAATCAGTCATCCTGAAACGCCTCTTATGCACGCTCTTAGATCAAACACACTAAACAGAGAAGAAATTATAAAATTTTTAGTAGAATCAGGAGCAAATATTCAAGCAAAATATGCGAATGGATATTCTATTATTGATCGATTAATAAAATTAGATTATGAACGTGAAATTGCTATAATAGACGAAGCACTAAAAACAAGAAAAAAGAAAGCCTCAAGTGTTCTATTATCTCTTCTTCAACTTTCTGAAGAGATTGAGAAAAAAGAAGAAAGAGAAAAGAAAGCTATAAGTGTTCCATCGACTCGTCTATTTTCTGAGGCGTTTGGGAAAAAGAAGAAAGAGATTATGGAAGAAGAAAATCAATAAAACAAAGGTCTAAATCAAGAAGAAAAAGAAAATCTAAATCAAGAAAAAGAAGGTCTAAATCAAGAAGAAAAAGAAAATATAAATCAAGAAAAAGAAAAAGGTCTAAATCAAGAGGAAGAAAATAAAATAAAAACTTAAACTATAATTGATATTTAAAAAGATATTTTTAAATATTATAAATGTTAATCGATGATTATATTAATTATGTTAACAAATATAAAAAGATCTATGACAAATGTTTAGTCATTATGCAAGTTGGATCTTTTTATGAATTATATGGTTATGGAAAAGAAGGTACAAATGTTGAAGAAATTTGTAAACTTATTGGTATTCAATCAACGAAAAAGTCAAATTCGAAACCTAATATTGATAAAACTAATCCTAGAATGGGAGGATTTCCTCTTCCTGTTTTAGACAAATATCTAGATATTCTTATGGAAGAAGGTTATACAGTTATAATTGTTGATCAAGTAACTCCACCTCCTGAACCAAAACGCGAAGTAACAAGAATACTTTCTCCAGCAACTCGTGATATTGAAAATCAGGTAGAAAATAATTATCTTATGTGTTTATATTTTACAACAGGTTCTGTGAACTCAAATAAATTTTTAACTGGTTCCTTGAGTTATATTGATATAAATACAAATGAATCTTTTATTTATGAAACAAGCGAATACGATACAGTTCTTAATTTAGAAGATATGTATAAAACAATTTTAAATAATAAACCAAGTGAAATATTAATTTTTACAGATTCAAAGACAAAAATAAATATAGAATTTATGAAAAAATTAGAACAATTTGTTATACAACTCCCCATTAATTGTATTCATAATAAACTGAATTCTATAGTTAACGAAGATTATTTTAAACTTTCTTATCAAACAACTCTTTTAAAAAAAGTTTTTAAGAGTACAGGAATGTTATCTGTTATTGAATTTTTAGAACTTGAAAAATATCCTTTGTCTGTAGTATGTTTTTGCTATTTAATCCAATTTATTTACGAACATAACGAAAATATGATTTTTGGTATTAATAAACCTAAATTTCTAGATAATATAAAATATTTATCTTTAATTAATAATGTAGTAGAAAATTTGAATATTATTTCAAGAGAAAAAACATGTTCAAAAAATTCATGTATTTTAAATTTATTAAATAACTGTAAAACACCTTTAGGAAAAAGATATTTTAAAAATTGTTTATTAAATCCTTTAACAAGTCAAAATAATATAGAAGAAAGATATAATATAACTGATTACTTTATTAAAAATGATAATTATAAAGTGTGTAGAGAAAGTTTAAAATCTATTTATGATTTAGAAAAATTGTTTAAAAAATTAATAATCAAAACTCTTTTTCCATCCCATTTTTGTATGGTATTTACATCTTTACAAACAATTAAAAGTATTTACGAAAAACTTAATGGTGATAATTGTGTATATATACCTAATTTAGATATGAATAATGATAAATACGAAACTTTAAAATCTTTAATTTTATTTGCAGAAGAAAAATTTAACTTTGATGAAATGATAAAAGTAAACTTTAACACTGTTAATAAAAATTTATTTAAAAAATGTATATACCCTGAACTTGATAACATGCAAAAAGAAATTAATATATTAGAAAATATTTTTGAGAACGTATGTTGTGCATTAAATGAACGCAATACAAATGATGAATTTAAATTGGAAGTAAGTTCCAATAAAAAGAACGATAAAATTTCAAGGACTATTTCTATAACAAAAAATAGATATGAAAATATGTTAAAAGATAAAAAAAGAGTTTCGGATATAAACTTAGTTCTTAAAGAAAAATGTAATCTAAGTTTAGATGATATTGAAGTTGAACCTTTAACACCTAGAAATACAACTAATTTAAAAATCATTTTTAAAGATATGAATCATAATGAGATTAAATTAATAAAACTACAAAGTAAATTTAAAGAATGTTTAATTAAAACATACTTAAACGAACTTGAATATATTTATGAAAATTTTGGTTCAATTTTTAATAGTGTTACAAGTTTTATTTGTCAAATAGATTTTTTTTGCAATAATGCTAAAAATGCTATAGAAAATTGCTATATTCGTCCAATAATTAAAAATGCTGATGAAAGTTACATCAAATCTGAACAAATTAGACATCCATTAATTGAAGTAATTCAAAATGATATACCATATATTGCTAACGATATTGAAATAGGTACAAATTCCAATAAAGGAATGTTACTTTATGGTATTAATAGTGTAGGTAAAAGTAGTTATATGAAATCAATTGGTGTAAATTTAATTCTTGCACAATCAGGAATGTTTGTAGCTTCAAAAACTTTTGAATTTTGTCCATATGAAAAGATATTTAGTAGAATACCTTCGGGAGATAATATTTTAAAAGGAAAATCGACATTTGTATCCGAAATAAATGAACTACGTACAATTTTAAAAAGAGGAGATACTAAATCTTTAATAATAGGTGATGAACTTTGTAGCGGTACAGAAAATGTTTCAAGCATTTCTTTAGTAGCAAGTGGTGTTTCTTATCTTTCTAAAAAGAATGCAAGTTTTATTTTTGCAACACATTTACATGAACTATGCGAACTAAATTCCGTAAAAGAACTTAATAATGTAAATATTTTTCACTTATCAATGCATTATGATAAAGAAAATAATTGTTTAGTTTTTGATAGAATTTTAAAACCTGGAAATGGTGACAATATGTATGGTTTAGAAATAGCAAAAAGTTTAGATTTACCATCTGATTTTTTATATAATGCAAATCAAATCAAACAAGAATTTCTTGAAATAAAAAAAGAACTTGTTGATCATAAAAAAAGTAAATATTCAAGCGATATTTATATTGATACATGCAGTATTTGTAAAAATAAATGCACAGAGATACATCATATTACTGAACAGCAATATGCAAATGAACAAGGTATTTTTGAACAAGAACAAATACATAAAAATAGAAATTCAAACTTATTACCAGTTTGTGAAGACTGTCATAACAATATTCATAATAAAAAAATAAAAGTTGAAGGATATAAACAAACTACAGATGGAATTAAACTAAATATAAAAAAAAATGAAGAAGATATAAATATGGAAAATATTAAAAATAGATGTTTTGAATTGCGAAATAAAGGTATATCATATCCTAAAATACTTATTCAAATAAACGATGAATTCAAAGTAAAAATAAGTCTTTATAAGATAAAAAAAATTTTGAAATAATTAGAACCATTTTATATAACTGACTATTATTAAACATTTTTATAAATAAAATTTTTGTTATAACGATATTTATTTCAACCTATTTTGTAAATTATATTTTTTATATTTTTTATATTTTTAAATAAATGGCATTAGATCCAAAAACTAAAAAGTCAATAAAAATAGCACTTATAGTATTTTCAACAGTATTATTTGTAGGCTCATTCGTTGCGTTAGGATTATATCTTAACAATACCGGAAGTATAGATGGAATATCATCTACAACAGCTCCACCTCCACCTACATCAGTTCCGCGTACATCAGTCCCACCTACAACAGCTCCACCTACATCAGCTCCACGTACATCAGTCCCACCTACACAAGCTTCGTGTTATCCTAAAGATACAATTGTGCGTACTTGCAGAAGAACTACGTTACAGGATCCAATTGAATGCAAACAAATATTGCCACCTAACTCTACTTGTTGTAACGGAGAAATTGGTTACGGAAATCCATTACGTTTTGCATATAAATGTAAATAAAAATATTTTTATTTATTCTTAAATAAAAATGGAACACAATATCGAGTTTAATAAATTAAATAATATTTTAAAAACATTAAAAGATGGAGATACTGTTTTAATTGAAGACGGTACATATACTAATCAGACTTTAATTTTAGATATTAAAGGTAAATTAAATAATCGTATTACTATTAAAGCGAAGAATCCAGGGAAGGTTATACTAACTGGTAGAATAAATTTAAAATTTACAGGTGAGTATATTACTTTTGCAAATTTTATATTAAGAGATGGAGGAGTGCAAAATGGAATAGAAATTAAAGGGAATGGAAACAGAATTACAGGTTGTGATATTAGTTTTAATACTAGCAATGGACCAATTATATCTATTTACTCTAAAAATAATAGATGTGACCATTGTATTTTTAGCAATTTTTCAAAATTTGGTGTATGGCTGGAGGTAAAAAGAAATTCACTAGTTGATTATATTTTAATAGATCATAATATATTTAAAAATCGTTCAGAAGGAACTGGTAATGGTTTTGAATGTATAAGAATTGGTACATCTGGAAATAGTTTAAGTAATTCAAGAACAATAATTGAAAATAATTTATTTGAAAATGTAAATGGAGAAACTGAAACAATAAGTGTTAAATCATGTGAAAATATAATTTATAAAAATATTTTAAAAGATACTAAAGGTACTATTACATTAAGACATGGAAATAGATCTATAGTTTCTAAAAATAAATTTTATCAAAATAATATTAATGGTAGTGGAGGTATACGTGTAATAGGAGAAGATCATATAATATTCTCAAATCTAATTAAAGAAGTAAATGGTGGAAATACAACTGGTTCAGGTATTTCTATTGGAAATGGTATTGTTAATTCTCCTTTAAGTGGATATTGGCAAGTTAAAAATACAAAAATAATTAAAAATATTTTATTAAATAATCATACAGATTTTACTATTGGACTGTCTAAAGGTGGGGGAAATTTATTACCAATAAATTGCGAATTTAAAGATAATATTGTTTATAAAACAAATTCTAGGCCAATATTTAGTTCTAAAGGAAACGGTTGTATTGATTGTATTTTTACAAATAATAAGTATTATGGAAATAATTTAGGATCTGTACCTAAAGATTCAGAAAAACTATTAAATACAAAAGATTTTGATCCAAAAACTATTAACGAAAATAATTATGGTACTACAGATATTTTGGGTCCTCGATGGAATATTAAACCTGAAATTTTAGAAATTGATATAGATATAGAAAATTATTATAACAACTTAAAAACGATAATAACAAACGAAATAAATGAGTCGGTTACTATTCCGGAACCAGTTAAACCTATTCCGGAACCAGTTAAACCTAATCCAGAAAGTGGAAATATTATAATCTCATCTATTACTACGGAATCTTGGAGAGGTGGTTACTCTGGCATACTATCTATACAAAATAAAGGAACAATAACATATACAGAATGGTCAATAGAATGTTCTTTATCACAAGATTCAAATATATCTTGGTCAGATAATTTAAAAATATCTGAAATAAAAAATGGTAAATGTATTATATCTCCTCAATCATATTGCCCACCGATTAAAGCTAATTCCATTTTAAAAATTAATTTCGGTGGAAAAGGTATAATACCCACAATTTTCACTTTTATACAATCTATAAATCAGCCTATTGAATCTCCTATAATCCAACCCATAAATCCAGTAATTAAAAATAAAAAACTTTTTGGATATTTTTCCGAATGGTCTATTTATGGTAGAGGATTTAGTGTAGATAAAATTCCAGGTCATAATTTAACACATATAATGTATGCATTTATGCTTCCAAATCCAAGTCAATCCGATTTAAATATATTTAAAAATAATAATTCATTTCCTCCTTTACCATATTATCCACCTCCAAAAATTCCCGAAGGAGTTATAACTACGCATGATGAATATGCACATCAAATAAATATGAAAAATTTAAAAATATTAAAACAAAAATATCCTCATTTAAAATTTATTGTATCAATAGGTGGATGGACTTTATCTTGGACATTTTCTAAAATTGTTAAAGATCCAATTTTAAGACAGAATTTAATTAAAAGTTGTGTAGATTTTTGTTTAAAAAATAATTTTGATGGTGTAGATATTGACTGGGAATATGTTGGAAAACAAGGCATAGGATATAATTATGTTGATACTACAAATGATACTCCTAATTTTATTAAATTTTTAAAAGAATTAAGAGATGAAATGAACTCTAAATCTCCAACTAAATATTTAGAAATTACAGCTGCAACAGGTTGTGATCCTGTAGTTATAAACAATTATAAAGGTACAGAACCATATCTTGATTATATTTTACTTATGACTTATGATTTTGCAGGTTCATGGGATAATTATGCTGGAAACTTTTCTGGTTTATATTTTGATAATAATAGTAAAATGAATCCTAACTTTAATGTTCATTCTTCTGTTGAAAATGCTAAGAATATTGGATTTAACGCTTCAAAAATTTGTGTAGGAATACCTATGTATGGCAGAGGTTGGAATACTATGACAATAGAAGATATAAATAAAGGTATGTATGGTCCATCGTCAGGTGCTGCTAAAACTTTAAGTGGAAGTGGAGGAGAACCTGGATTATCTAGTTGGAAAGATATGAGAGATGAATTTAAAAAACCTGAATGGATTACAAATATTAATAATATATCCAAATCCGCTTGGGATTTCAACAGTTGATTTTATAACTATTGAAATCTAAATTAAGATTTAAAGATTTGTTTTATTAAATAAAACATGGAAAATGATCTCTTACTTAGACCGGAACAAGCATGTAGATTACTCAAAT
>Ga0247844_1001662_pt1 | contig 39616 bp, 39 predicted proteins | sample LaCtaG_FD_192421 | JGI IMG/M metagenome (GOLD analysis project Ga0247844, IMG submission 192421) | Freshwater microbial communities from meromictic Lake La Cruz, Castile-La Mancha, Spain - LaCruzMarch201714.5m_1 | ecosystem: Environmental > Aquatic > Freshwater > Lake | place: Spain: Castile-La... | reverse complement strand
GCCTGGATCTCGGCCCTGGAAACCTATTGGAAATACGCAAGTAGGCCCAAAAGTTGAAGGATAAAATTGCCTTCCAGGTATAAGAAGACGCTAAATTGTTCGTTCTTTGTTCTAAAATAGAAAAACAATGAAATATTTGATCCTCACCATACTCGTTGGTTGCATGTTGGCTGTTTCCTGCACACAAGGCAAAAAGTCACAATCTGCAAAAACGAACACAACGAAATCCAGTGCCGGTACATCCAACGCTGCCAATGCCAACGAAGTAAGCACCGGAATTGCCTGGACCAAATCCGACCGCTTAGCGCCGGTATTAGAAACTGCTCAAAAACTTAAAAAACCGGTTTTCCTGGAATTTTATGCCACCTGGTGCGGACCCTGTAAAGTGATGGACCGGGAAGTATTTAAAAAACCGGAAGTGTATAACTACCTCAACCAACATTTTATCAGTTACCACGTGGATGTAGATGACACCAATGGACGGGCTATTTCCGAAATCTATGAAGTGACCGGGATGCCTACCGTGGTGTTCGTTGATCCTCAAGGCGTTGTATTGGAACGCGAACTGGGGCTCATTACCATGGACCGCTTTAAAAAAGTAGCGGCATCGGCGCTGAGCAAAATGAAATAAAGGCGCTTATTGCGTTTGCACCAGTCCGATCAATCCGGGCACAGTAAAACTACTTTGTTCGCCTGTTTTTTGGTTTTTTACCGATAAAACACCCTCTGCAAGCTCATTTTCACCGATAATGGCTACAAATGGTACGTTGCGTTTGGCGGCGTATTCAAATTGTTTTTTCAATTTGCCATGTTCTGGGTACAATTCGGCTGCAATACCGGCAGCGCGCAATTGCATGACGCATTGAAAGCCATAATCATGCGTCGCTTCATCCATGCTGGCGATCAACACCTGAATACTAGCATCCAGCGTTTCGGGAAACAGGTTGAGGCCGTCCATTACATCATAAATACGGTCGGCGCCAAAAGAGATGCCTACGCCTGAAAGTCCGTTTACCCCAAATACCCCTGTTAAGTCGGCATAACGACCGCCGCCACCGATGCTGCCAATCTGATACCCGATGGCAGAAACTTCAAAAATACAGCCGGTGTAATAGGAGAGTCCGCGCGCCAGGGTGATGTCAAACACCACCTCATTGCGCACCAAGGTTTTACTCAACAAATCAAAAACGCGTTCCAATTCGGCAAGTCCTGCTTGTCCGCTTGGACTGTCGACAAAAGCGGTGCGTAAATTTTCGAGGGTGCCATTTTCCAGAATTTGTTCAATTTTGGCAATGGATGCGTCGGGAATACCCCGTTCGCTCAATTCTTTGCGCACGCCTTCGATGCCTACCTTATCTAATTTATCGATGGCCACCGTCATGGTCATAAACTGATCGGGGATGCCTGCTGCTTCGGCAATGCCAAACAATATTTTCCGGTTGTTGATTTTGATTTTTACCGGTACCCCCAATTTCGCAAATGCTTCATCGTAAATGAGCGCTAATTCGGCTTCGAACAGAAGGCTATCAGAGCCAATTACATCTGCATCGCATTGAAAAAACTCGCGGTAACGCCCTTTTTGCGGCCGATCGGCGCGCCAAACCGGCTGAATCTGGTAGCGTTTGAACGGGAAGGTGAGTTGGCCGCGGTTCATCACCACATAGCGGGCAAACGGTACCGTCAAGTCATACCGCAAACCGCGTTTGGCAATGACGGAAGTGAGTTTGCCTGCGTCTTTGGAGGCCAGCAAAGCATCATCGGCATCTTTCAAAAAATCGCCGTTGTTCAGAATTTTGAACAACAGTTTGTCGCCTTCTTCGCCGTATTTGCCCGTCAGGGTGCTCAGGTTTTCCATGGCCGGTGTTTCCAGGGGTTGGAAACCGAACTTTACAAACACCGCACGAATCGTATCAAATATAAAGGTGCGGCGGCGCACCTGCTCTGGCCCAAAATCGCGGGTTCCTTCGGGTAAACTTGGTTTTTGCATCTTTTTCAGCGCAACTTAAACAGTGAATCAAGTAAAATGGCCAATAGGGAAGACATCCTTACCTGTTTTTGCGTTCAGGCAAGGATGTCTGGATTGTTTGGATGGATGGTGCGCGGACTATTAAAGGGCCGCAGTAGCCACTGAGCCAAACAACAAATTTTTGCTTGCGAGTGTACCAATGATGATTAATGCCGCAATACCGGTATAAATCGCCAGTTTTTTATGTTTATCCAGGTCGTTGCTCGCCTTTTTAGAAAAGGTGCGACCCAATTGAATCAAAACGATCGCCAGCAACATCGCGGTGATGTGCTCCACGGCAAAATAGCGCAAAATCGGATCTTTCATCGCAGCGCCCATGTTGGCAAATGCCGCTTTGGTGTAGCCACTGGTGCCAAAATATTGAATCAAGCCCAACAACAATTGCGTGTGTGCCGTAATCAACAGGATCAAGGACGCAGTATTGTCTTCTTTCAAAAAAGGTTTTTTGCCCAACCAGCCGCTCAAAGAGCGATAGAGCACAAAAACCATTGCAGCCAAAACGAGATACCGATTGTAACTGTGCAGAATATTGATAACAGATTGCATGAGCAGGATAGAATAGTGATGAAATTGTTTTTACACGGCCAGCAATGAGGTGCAGCAGCGTCGGGCAAAAGTAGCGAGAATGTACTAAGTGCCTGTAATAATATGCGTGATAAAAATTATTGCCCTGCATTGTGACCCCAAAACCAATTACTCGTATAAAGAAAAAAGTAAAAGTCCTGTTGGGTTTAAACCACACAGATCAAGATACACATTACAGTAGGAAGATTGTTTTCATTTAATTTTAGGAGTCCGCCCGACGAAAGTTAGGCGGTTTTTCTTTTTTTAGGACTTAGGTTCTTCGGGGTTTTCTGTTTCCGGGACCGTATCATCTGGGGGTATTTCCGAGGTCGTTTCTGACGCTGTTTCCGTTTCCACTTCAACAACATTTTCCGTGTTCAGTGTTTCTTCAGCCGCCCGAATCTCGGCATGTACATCTATAATGGGCGCAATTTCAACCGGCTCCGGCGCGGGCTCCGATTTGGGCCCGCGTATCCCAAGCATTCGGAAAATAAACCCGTATAGGTTCGCTACCCAGGTTTTATCGACCAAAAACGTAAGGATGGTAGTCATGATCGTGGTACATAAAATAATGGAAAACACGATAGATTGAATCATTTCCCCACCTTCTACCCCTTGTTGGGCGGGTAAAGACGCCAAAACGGCGGCCCCCAGCCCTTTGGGAATCATTACAGCCATAAAAGCAGCGTCTTTCAGCGGTGTTTCGCGCGGGACAGACAGGCGTACAATCGGAATGCGCACCAAATACAAGGCGCCGGTGATCGTTGCGCCCAGCATCAGCGGCCACCAGTCTTCCAAATGCACGGAAATACCAATATAAACAAAGAAAAAAGTGCGCAATAAAAATACTGCTTCTGAAAAAAACGCGCGCTCCACTTCCGTCAGTGAAATCGGTTTGCGGGAAATGACATTTTTCATAATGGGCGGTCCCAGCACATCAATATTGCCTAGGGTAATGCCAAAACTCAAAGCGGCAATCGGGCCGGAGTAATTGAGTAATTCGACAATGCCATATATAATAAACACAAAAGCAGGCGTGGTAAACACCGTATTTTGCAGGGTGCGCATGCGATTGAGCAACACACTCCATAAAAATGCACCCACAATGCCCAACATAGCCGCCAAAATAAAGGCTGCAATCATTTGTCCGGTGACATAAGCCACATCCACGCGCCCAATTTTATAGGCAGAAAGCAGGGTAAGCGGCACGGCGAGCGTGTACACATCCGAAAAAGCAGACTCCAGGACCAGGATGGTGCTCGTCCGTTTGGCCATCGGAAACGCTTTGGCCAAGGTGGTAATCACGGCAGATGAAGTTCCCCCTACAATACTGCCCAGCATCAGCGACCGCAAAAGGCCCAGGTCAGTTGCAAAATACACGATGCTCCCTGCAACCAAACAAGTCGCCACAAAGTTATAAGTGGTAATTTTGGCAGTGCCGCCGAGCGCGTTGATCAGCGGCTCCAAGCGCTGGTCAATACCGCTTTCAAAAAGAATAAAAACAAGGGTAATGGTGGTAAAAACCGGCCCAACCGCGCCAAAAGTAGCCGTATGTACGGTGCCCGTGACAGGCCCCAACAACAACCCAATCAAAAATAACCAAAGCACATCGGGTATTTTGGTACGGGTAAAGAGCGTCGCAAAATAATGCGACATAAAAATAGTAAGACCAACAAAGACAATCGTGAGAGCAGTAGGCATGTTCTGAGTATAGGTGCGCTGGGCAGAAGAAGGATAGGCTTACAACACACAAATAACGATAAAAATTTCAATTTCATCTTGGCTGCCTCCAGCAAACTTAAAGACATGGCATTAAATCAAAATATGGCTACCGACCCTCAAAATATTCTGCTATTCGATGGCGTTTGCAACCTTTGTAATGCATCGGTTCAGTGGATTTTACTGCGCGATAAAAAACGGGTATTTAAATTTGCTGCCTTACAATCGGAAACGGGGGAAAAATTGCTGCGGCAGTTTGGTCGTACCCCGGGATCGCTGGATACGGCAACCCTGGTTTCGGGCAATCGAATTTTTCTGCGTTCCGATGCGGCCCTCGAAATTTGTCGGCAACTCGGTGGAATCTATTCCTTGGCGGTGGTGTTTAAAATTATTCCGCGTTTTATCCGAAATACCGTGTACAATTGGATTGCCCGTAATCGGTACCGTTGGTTTGGAAAACAGGAGCAATGCATGCTGCCACGTCCGGAGTGGAAAGATCGCTTTGTTTAATCCAGAAACCTTACTTATTTTTACCGAAACTTATAGACCATGATGAACAATAACCGTTCGCCACGTCGCTGGATTATCCTGGCGGCGATCTTCTTTCTTGCGCTGCTCCTTTATTATTCGCTGAGGCCCAAAACAGATCCAGGACCAGCGGTGCTGAACATTCAGATGAATGCATTACCCAAAACGCTCAATCCGTTTATGAGTTCGCTGGGTGCAACTTCTCATTTGTGTTCCCGCATGATGCTCCCGCTCGGCATGTTTGATGCCGAAAAAAGCACGCTCGAGCCCTTGATGATTAAATCCATTCCGCAGCCGCGCACGGTAACCGATGGACCACAAAAAGGCCTGATTGCCTACGATTTTGAAATGTTGGAGGCTGCTAAATGGGACAATGGAACGCCAATTACGGGGTATGATTTTGAATTTACCTTCAAATTGGTATTCAATCGGGGGGTTCAAGAAATGGATAAATGGCGTGGATATTACAATTATATTAAAGGGGTACAAGTGGATGCTGCTAATCCAAAGAAATTTACGGTGTTTCTTTCGGAGCCCTATATTTTGGGCGTTAGTTCTTTGTGCCAAATACCCATCATGCCCGCCTATGTGTATGATGCCGCAGGAAATTTGAAGGATATTTCACTTTCCAGCTTATTGGTTGAAAAACCCGACTCGCAGTTACTTTCGGATCCGCGGTTAATTGCTGCCGCAACCGAATTTAAACAGCCAAAATATGGCAATGATCTTAATTTTATCAGTGGGTGCGGTGCGTATAAAATAACCCAGTTTACCGAGCAAATGGTAACCCTGGTAAAAAAAGACAATTGGTGGGGAGATGGTCTAGCCAGCAAGTATCCGTATTTGGCTGCTTACCCAAAGCAAATTAACTACAAACTTATTCGGGAAGAGCCCGGCATTGAAACCATGCTCAAAACCAAAGAGCTGGATCTGGTGTATGGTATCAATCCTTCCAGGTTTAAACTTTGGGAACAAGATACATCTATCAATAAATACTACAACTTCGAACAGCGTTGGGCGCCTCAATACAACCGCTTATTGTTAAACCTAACGAACCCCAAACTTTCGGATAAACGGGTGCGCCAAGCCATTGCTTGTGCCATTGATTACGACAACCTGATTGGCAATGTTTTCAAAGGTTTTGCAAACCGAATTGTAGCACCGGTGCACAGCAGCAAATCCTATTATGCAAAATCAGTAAGTTTATATCCATTTGATCTGCAACGCGCCAAAACCCTGCTCGCAGATGCTGGTTGGAAAGATACCAACGGCAATGGTATTGTAGATAAAAACTTGGGCGATGGTAAACAAACAGAGCTGGTAATCAATGTTTTAGCATCAACTTCGGTTTCGGTGGTAAAGGACCTGATAGAGGCCATTCGCGAAACAACCCGCCAGGCGGGTATTGATTTTGTTATAGAGTCTATGGACATAAGTCCTGCAACACTGCGCGCCATAACGGGCGATTACGAGGCATCTGTTAGTGCTGCCGGACTCAATACGGGCCTGGATGATTTCTATCAACAGTTCCATTCAAGCCAATTTGCACCCAATGGCGACAATCGCAGCCGCTTTTCGAATGCCCAACTGGATAGCCTGATTATGGCCATTCGCGTTTGTCAGGACGAAACAGCCCGCAATAAAATGTACGTGGCCGCACAAGAAATCATCCATGAAGAAGTTCCGGAAGTGTTTCTTTTTTCCACCATGCAGCGCTTTATTGTGGCCAAAAAATTAAAATACGTGCTAACCCCCGAACGTCCAGGGTATTACGAATTCCTTTTCCAACTCAAATAAACCAACCCAGGCTTACGATATAAGTCCAACTCGACACTCATCACTTATCACTCACCACTCATCACTAAAAAATGGCTTTCGAAGTAGAAGGTAAACTCCACCGCATTTTCCCCACAGAATCAAAATCGGCCAGTTTTCAGGCACGCGAGTTTGTATTAGAAGTACCCGATGGGAACTATCCACAATTGATTAAATTCCAGGCCGTACAAGATCGTTGTGCGATGCTCGACGAATACAGCGAAGGCGATAAAGTAAAGGTGTCGTTCGATTTGCGCGGCAGAGAATGGAATGGTAAATACCTGACCAACCTGAATGCATGGCGTATGGAAAAAGGCAGCGAATCGGGCAGTGGCAACAATACCAGTTCAAAACCCACGCAAGACGATCGTTTCCCAACCGACCCGTTCCCAAATTACTCCGAAACCCCTCCCGCTAATACGGGCGGAAATATGGACGATTTGCCGTTTTAACACATTTTCAAGATCAAATGCCTACAACTTGCAACCATGCTTTCTGTGCACCGCTTTTTGATCTTGTTGGTAATATGCTGCTCAACCCAGGCCTCGGCCCAACGGTTGAGCAGCATCAGTACGCGCTGGAACGACGCTTTTGTGGAGTGGGACTTGTTCACGATTCCGCCACCCGACCCCAATATCCCAGAGGATGACCCCGAACCCGAACCACCCGAAGAAACCATAACAGGCGAACTGAAACAACGCTGGCTTAATGTGCGCGACGACTGGTCGGAATGGGATTACCAACTCGGCGAAGAACAAGGCGTCATTAAAGTTAAATGGAAAGACAATCCCGGAGAATGGGAATTGCGTTCCTACCAAGGGGATATTATTACCATGCGTACTACGTTTCCCCGCAATTTTACCGAGTGGCGTGTTACCGATAACAATGTTTCCCTGCAACTTAAAAGCAAATACACCACACAACTGGACGAATGGCTGGTAAATGACGCCACCGATGGCAAATTTTACCTGTACACCCTCCGCCCAAATGATCCGCGTGATTGGGCCATTGACGATCAATTGGGCCCGCGCATTTCGCAATCCATGAAACTGGCCCTGGTGTTCCTGGTCATCATCAACAGCGTGCCCCGCATTTAATTTTAGGCAAAAAGCCCACCTACAATCGGCAAACTTTTACGCCGCGGCCAAATCAATAAGATACTACCGACAAATACCACCAAGGCAAGGTAAAACAACAGACCACCGTCGCCCTTGATTTCAATGCCTAAAATGGCCAAATGGCTCAAAATCGCGCCGCTAATAACACCCAGCGATAAAACCGCACCAATCCCGGTGGTTGCCGGATATAAAATAAGCACCGCTGCAATTAATTCAATTACGCCCGATCCAATGCGCCCAACAGGCTCTGCGCCCAGGGTAGAAAATATATATCGGCTTTCCTCTGCGCCTGTAAACTTGAAATAAAGGGTTTGTAACAAAATACCTGCAACGACAACACGCAGCAAAAGATCGAAACTGAATTTCATAAAAGTTGTTTGTTTTGTGAATAGGTTGGTTGATTTCCGAACAAATGTCGCCTTTTTCATAAGAGTGGATTGTCCGGGCGACTACATTTTAGCACCCCGCTTTTCGCTTTTTGCAAAAAAATATCGGCGTGCGGACAGATCAAGCGGTATCTTGCAGCCTCAAATGCGCGCATCATGGTCGCTTTTCTGGAAAAAATTAATAATTCGGACAAATTGGTTTTGGTCGATTTCTGGGCCAACTGGTGCGGACCCTGCAAGGCGATGTTTCCCGTACTTGATGCCTTACAGCAGGAAATGCACCCTCAACTGGAAATTGTAAAGGTAGATGTTGATGAATACCTCGACCTTGCCGTTTCTATGAAAATCATGGGGGTTCCTACCTTTATTTTATATAAAAACGGCGTGGAGTGCTGGCGCGAACCCGGCACTTTTACAAAAGAAGCGCTGAAAAAAATGATTGAACCATTCGAAATATCATGCGCACCATAAGCATTTTTATTCTGGTACTTTTTTTGGGCGGACTGGGCTGCGCCAACGATGCTGCAACCGAAAAACGGGCCGAAAAAGCAACCTCTGTCCCTGTTGCACAGGTTTCGCAGGTAGAAACGGCATACCTGCTGGGCAAATTTGACCCAACCAAGCACCCTTCCTTTGTAGCCGTGGGGAAGCCTTACACCGACAAGCCGGGCATGTACCTGCATAAAGAAACGTTTGAGGCATTTAAAAAAATGTTTGCCGCAGCACAAAAGGACAAGATAAATCTTAAAATTATCTCCTCCACCCGGACGTTTCAACAACAAAAACAAATTTGGGAAGGGAAATGGACGCGTTTTGCCAAAGACGCCCCTGGTGCTGAGCAACGTGCGCGCAAAATCCTGGAATATTCGGCCATGCCTGGCACTTCACGCCACCATTGGGGTACTGATATTGATCTCAACGACCTGAATAATCCGGCTTTCAAAAAAGGCGGTAAATATGCCAGTACCTACGATTGGCTGCAGCAACACGCAAGCGCATTCGGTTTTTGCCAACCTTATACTGCCAAAGGCCCCGAACGGCCCCAAGGTTACGAAGAAGAACGCTGGCATTGGAGTTATACACCCCTTGCTGGTGATCTGCTCAGCCAATATTTGCAAACCATTAAAAATGAAATGATTACAGGTTTTCAAGGCGCCGAAACGGCTACCAAAATTGATGCCGTTACCCATTTCGTTGCCGGAATTAATCAAAATTGTAAGCAAAAATAAAAAACGGTCACAATGGCTTATACTGAATCCGTAATGCTGCCACTCGGTACCATTGCGCCCCCCTTTGAACTTTTGGACACCGTTAGTGGTCAAAAACGTGCCCTCCAGGATATGATCGGTACCCGCGGTACACTGGTGATGTTTATCTGCAATCATTGCCCTTATGTACTGTATGTCAACGACGAAATTGTCCGCATCGCCCAGGCCTATCAGGCACAAGGCATCGGGTTTATCGCCATCAGCAGCAATGATGTGGAAGCCCACCCGGAAGACGCACCCGATAAAATGACCGAACAAGCGCATGCGGTTGGTTATACCTTTCCGTACCTTTACGACGAACATCAGGAAGTCGCCCGCGCGTACGATGCCGCCTGTACGCCTGATTTTTATTTGTTTGATGCAGATTTAAAATTGGTGTACCGGGGCCAACTCGATGAAAGCCGCCCAAAACGCAACCCGGTACCTGTTACTGGCGCTGATTTGCGCGCCGCATTGGAGGCCTTACTGCACGGACAAGCGATTCCAACCCCACAGCGACCTTCTGGCGGTTGTAACATTAAATGGAAAACGAATTAAAATTTAACATCAATTGAACCACGATATGAACTTGCGCCCCGCACAAATTACCGACGAACTGATTCATGATTTTATTACCGCTGCTATGCTTGAAGATGTGGGCGCGGGAGATCATACCTCTTTAGCCACCATCCCCGCAGATAGCAGGAGTAAGGCCGTCTTGAAAGTGAAAGATTATGGCGTTATTGCCGGCATCGAACTGGCACAACATATTTTCCAGCGCATCGACCCAAGCAGTACTTTAACGATCCATAAAGTGGATGGGGAGGATGTACTTTATGGGCAGCAGGCATTTGAAGTAGAGGGACATACCCGCGCTATTTTGCAGGCCGAACGTTTGGTACTGAATTCCATGCAGCGCATGAGTGGTATCGCCACCCTGGCAAGCCGTTTTGCCTTTGAAGTGGGCGATTTGCCTGTAAAAGTGCTCGACACACGCAAAACCACGCCGTTGATCCGCTTTCTGGAAAAATGGGCGGTCAAAATAGGCGGTTGTGAAAACTACCGCTGGGGTTTGTACGACTGGATTATGATTAAAGACAACCATGTAGATGCCGCGGGTGGGGTACAACAGGCCATCGAGCGCGCGCATGCATACCAGCAGGAACACAACCTGAACCTGGGTATTACCGTTGAAGTAAGAAACCTCGTTGAAGTACGCCAGGCCCTGGAAGCAGGTGGCATCACCCGCATCATGCTCGATAATTTCGAAATTCCGATCCTGGCAGAAGCCGTGGCGCATGTCAATGGCCGCTTCGAAACGGAAGCCTCAGGCGGTATTACCTTGCACAATGTGCGCAAATACGCCCATACCGGCGTGAATTTTATCTCGGCAGGTTCCCTCACGCATTCTGCCCTTCCACTTGATCTTAGTCTGAAAATTGTTCGTTAGTTCACCACCAATTTGCGGTTATCATGCCAGAAAAAGGAATACCTACCGTCGATCTTTCCCAGTTTGTTCAGGGTAATGCCGAACAGCGCACCACCTTTGTGCAAGCGCTGGGCCATGCTTTTCACCATGTAGGATTTGTTGCGGTGGTCAACCACGGCATTCCTAAAAGCCTGGTAGATGCATTTTATGAAAACTCAAACCGCTTTTTTGCCTTGTCCGACGAGGTAAAAAGGAAATACGAGGTGCCTGGCATGGCCGGACAACGTGGCTACACTTCATTTGGAAAAGAACACGCCAAACAATCAAAAGTAGCCGATTTAAAGGAGTTTTTCCAAATTGGACAGGAAGTTCCAGATGGACATCCTTTAAAAAGTGCCTACCCAACGGATAATGTAGTGGTGGCGGAAGTGGCGGATTTTGCTGCTTTAGGACTCGAATTATACCGCCAGTTTGAAGTTGCAGGCGCGCAGTTGCTCAAAGCTATCGCTATTTTTCTCGAAATTGGTGAAGACTATTTCGATGATAAAATCGAACATGGCAACTCTATTTTGCGCTCCATTTATTACCCGCCGATTACCGAAGAGCCTGCAAGCGCTATCCGTGCCGAACAACATGAAGACATCAACCTCATAACCCTGCTTGTTGGGGCCAGCGCAGGTGGTTTGCAATTGCTCAATGCCCAGGATACTTGGGTGGATATTATGCCTGAGGATGACGAAATTGTCATCAACGTGGGCGATATGTTGCAACGCCTTACCAACAATTACCTGAAAAGTACCACCCACCGTGTGGTTAATCCACCGCGTGCATCCTGGCACTTATCGCGCCTGAGTATTCCGTTTTTCCTGCATCCGCGGGTTACCATGGATCTGACTTGTTTGCCTTCCTGCGTAACCGATGAAAATCCATTGCATTACGCGCCGATTACGGCTGGAGCGTATTTGGATGAACGTTTGCGGGAAATTGGGTTGAAGAAGTAAGGGGGTATTAGTTATTCAAAAACACCCGAGCACCCAACGCAATACCCATACTATATGGATTGCTGTTGTAGCTGGCAAGATTTCCCTCGAAGGCCTTGTTTACGATATACCGAAAACTGGGTTGAAGAAAAAGAAAATGGCCTCTTTTCGTTTGATGTTCCCAACCTAATCCTAGTCCAAAACCTGGACGCAGGATAAGATCGGCATTTGTAGCGAAAATCACATTCGTGGTTGTTTCCAGATCAGCATAAAAACCGGCCCCGATCTGACGCCGGATACCCAGGGGAAGGTAGATGAGTTTGGTGTTTGTGTGTATATCCTGCACGTTTTCACCTGAAAGTAAGGGGTCAAACTGACCATTGTTGTTTTGGCTGGGCCATTGCAGGCTTTTCAACCGCGCCCGAAAATTCATCCGGGCATAACCCAAGCCAGCCCGCACGCTCCATTTGGGATGAAATTGGTAAACCCCGTTCGCTTCCATTCGATATCCCAATTGCGGAAGTTGCTTGCTGTAAGATTGAGTAATCTGACTGTTAGTCCAATAGGAAATATCGGGGGACACCGCGAAGGAAAGGCTGAACTGTTCCTGACTGGTCAGCAGCGCGGGTAGAAAAAACAGGCAAATAAAGGCGATCTGCTTCATTGGATAAATGTTAGGGTGGATTGAATCCTCAAAGTTAAGAAATCCGGCAAATAGTTAACCATCCCGCAATATTCCTTTTCCGTACCTTTCGCTTTTGTTTTGCTACCAATAATTAATACCGGAATAGGATGTCTAAACGGCTTTTTTTGATGTTTTTTTGCCTGGCTAGCGCTTGGCATGCCCAGGCGGCGCTAATTTATGGCACCTTTCGCAATGCCTTTTCGAGTGATCGAGTTGGCGTGATTGTGCCGCATTATTATATTGACGGCAAAAGTGATACCTACCGCAGAGAGTTGAATTTCAAGATGGAGTTTTCCTTTGAATTCAATCTGACAGAGCCCCAACTCGTGTTTTTAGAATTCAACGAGGAGCGCCTGCCCTTGTTCCTTTCCCCAAATGATACCCTGGAACTGCGTGCGGATGCTTTTAAATTTCCACTTGTTGCTCAGTTTTCTGGAAAAGCGGGCGCCAACAATGTGCTGCTACAAACTTATTTGCAGGAAAACCTGCAAGATTTTGATGAATTTAACAATGTGCGTTTCAAAATAGGGCAATGGTGGGCAACCGTGGAGGTACCAATGAATCAAATGATGGAAGCCTTGTCGCCTGGTCCGTTTCGCGATTCCATGGACCACCGAAAATTGGCAGCAACCACCCTGTTGGACGAATTTAATACCCAAAACCCCAATGCCTTGAGCAGCGATTTCCGCGCGTTTTTATCTGCCGAAATAACCTATTATTGGGCTTACCACCTCCTGGTGTATGGTCATGTGTTTGGAAATATTCACCGGGTAGATGCGCCCTTTTTTGATTTTTTATACGATGCACCTACCCAGCATCCGATGATAGGCAGCGAATGGTACCGCCAATATTTGCTTGCATTGATGGCGCGCCAACAATCAAAATCAGATAAAACGGATCGGTTTTGGGCGGGTCAATATGAACGCTCCGGAACCTTGCTGGAAGGCAAACCCCTTGCCTTTTTTCGTTCAGAAATGATCAACATTGCATTTTCTATTGAACTATACCGCGAAATATTGCCACTTTTTAACGATTTTATGCAAAACAATCGGGTGCCGGGCTATGATGAAAAGGTGGCCGATTTGTATCAAAAATTTGCAAAAGTCTCCCCCGGAACACCCGCACCGCTCTTTTCGGGGTTGGATGTCAACGGGAAAAATACCACGCTCGCACAATTTAAAGGGAAAGTAGTATATTTGAATTTCTGGGCAAGTTGGTGCGGTGCGTGCATCAAAAAAATGGAATATTTAGATGCTTATGCGCCCGATTTAAGTGCAAAAGGGATTGAAATTATCAATGTATCGATCGATGAAAATCCGGAAAATTGGAAGGAGGCCCTAACGGCAAGGGCGTTTGCCGGGTATAATATGTTGGCGAGTGCCGGCAAGCCTCAAAATATCGCAAAGGTTTATGGCGTCGAAGCCATTCCACAATATTTTATCATTGATGCGAAGGGCGCTTTTGCCGATAAAGCAAGAGGAAACCAGCCTGCCGATATTCGATCGAAACTATTGGAATTTGCACACTAATCATCGTACTCAAAACATGCTCAACCAACAAAATAACCTTTACGCCAAACTCCAGGAAGCCAAACGACTCGGCGAAAAAAAATTTGCAGTCCTCCTGGATCCCGATAAACTCCGACTCAAAAAACTGGAACAAACCCTCGATCTGGCCCTCGAATGTGGTGTTGATTACTTCTTCATCGGCGGCAGTCTGGTGGTCAACAACATGCTGGATGCCCTGCTGACCAATATCCGCCAGCGCTGCGATATCCCCCTGATCCTCTTTCCGGGCAATTCCTTCCAACTGAGTTATCGAGCCGATGCGCTCCTCTTTTTGTCGCTCATCAGTGGCCGTAATCCGGAATTATTGATCGGGCAACACGTTATTTCTGCTCCGTTTCTGAAAATGTCACCCCTCGAAATCATTTCCACCGGCTATATGCTGATTGATGGCGGTGTAACCACCTCTGTGCAGTATATGTCCAATACGTACCCGATTCCGGCGGCTAAAGACGATATTGCGGTGTGTACCGCCCTGGCAGGCGAGATGCTTGGCCTCAAACTCATGTACCTTGATGCCGGTTCAGGTGCCCTCAATCCGGTGTCGGAAAGCATGATTGAAGCAGTAAGTAGTGCCATCCAAGTGCCTTTAATTGTGGGTGGCGGCATTCGTACGCCCGAAAAAGTGGCCGCCAACCTGAAAGCGGGCGCCGATGTGATTGTGGTGGGCAACGCCCTTGAAAAAGATCCGGTGTTGTTGCGGGAGATGGTTGCGGCGGTGTAGAAAGGGGCGTTCCACGAGATTCAGAGAGGTACGCGTTACGCGGAGGAATGGAGGGACACAGCGTTTTTTGATCTAACCAAACTATTTGATTATTAGGTACTTGCTAAACATTTTTACCTCAGTGCCCCCGTGCCCCTTTTTTTCTCCGTGTCCCTCCGTTCCTCTGCGCAACGCTGTGTCCCTCTTCCCTCTAAAACCGAACTACCTTCTTAACAAACCACCCCGAACTACCCGAAAATCGCAAAAAATACACCCCAGCCGGTACATTTGGTGCCACCGACCAGGTATTGAGCCCTTTTTCCATGGAGCGCTTTTCCGTTTGCCATAATTTTCCCTGTGCATCCAGCCAATCTACTTGCAGCGTTTCAGCAAAAGCGGCATTCCATTCCAGGTTTAATGCCGCCTCAAAAGGATTTGGTGAAACGCGCAGGTTATTGGCCAAATTGGCTTCCGGTTCGGGGTAAATGCGCTGAATCAGGGCACGATCTGCAGGGCTTAATGCCGAATCATCCAGCGTACCGCCCAACATGCGCACATTCAATTTCATCTGTTGGTCTTTGCTGAATTGATTGGTGAGGTGGGCATTTTTGGTAAAAATCAGGCGCGCACCTGGCGGCAAATCCATATAAATCTGCTGGGAAGGAAGCAAATCATTGCATTCCGACATATTTAATACGCCATCAAAAACGAGGGTCGCATCCGCTTCCAACACCATCGTGCTGTTTGCGCACAGTGCCAGCATGCCCATGCCTTCATTGCCATAATACAATTCGGCCCCCTTGGTTACCCTTAATGCGCTGCCACTGCGGTATTGCATACAGGAAAAAGAACTTTGCATGGTAAGCGTGCCGCCACTGTGTCGATATTCATTGCCGTTGTCAAAAACGAGGTCAATAAAATTAAAGCAAAGGTCGCCGCCGTTGTTCACCAAGTTGGCAATATGCCGCAAAGTGTCATTGCCTTCAACCAAAGCACCCCTTAAATAAGTAAATGGCTGTATTTCAAGCGTTTGAAAACTTTCTACATTCAAATTAATGGTTTCCTGCACAGTGCTATTGGGTTCCGGGCGCGCCTCCACATACGACGGATTCGCAGCGCTTGGAAAACCCGGCTGTGTGTACAACATCAGAAATGTCTGTGAAAAAGAGAACGGAACCGCTTCGGCAATGTTCATTTCATAGGTATTCGTGCTCGTATTGTAATTAAAAGGGGATGCAATCACTTCGGTCAAATAACCGGTTTCGCCGAAGGTTTCGTTGATTTGAACATAGGATAGTTGGAGCGTGCGGTTGGTCAACACGGCATTTGCCTCAAATTGAAACTTGAGTACCAGGTCGCGCAAGGTTTGTTCTATAAAAAACTCCGATGGAAAGCAGGTGCCGATCTCCAGGTAGTTCCCGTATTGCGTCATCAAACCCGATTGATTGCGCACCTCGCCCGGAATATTTATGCCTAAAAAAACGCCAGAACACACCGATTCTACGCAATTGGCACCCGTTTTTATATGTACACTGGTATCGGATACGGTTCCGTAAAAGTTTAAATTAAAAAGGCTGTTGGGCGTGAGCGAGGGTGTGAAAAAAAACTCCTGGGCTTTGGCGCGCACAAACAAAGGCTTGGCTGGATCAATTTGGGTTAAGTCGATTTTCATCCCGTTGGAACCCGATAGGGTAGCGGCAATACAGCGGCTTGAATCGACCGGTCCATCCCAGGCGCCGTTTAGGGTTTGGTAAACAATCCAGTTTTTCGGCTGACTAATGGTTTTGGTCGCATCAAAGGGACAAGGCTTGGTTTCGTAATCTTCAAAAAAAGTGGCGTAAGAAAATTGCGCCTGGGTGGTAAACACTAAACAAGCATACAGTAAGGTTAAGCAGATTTTTCGCATGGTTTCAGCATTTTGAAGGTGAAGGTGTTTTCGTTCTTCAAAAATAGCGCATGCGTTTCAGTTTCCAGTGATGCGGCTTGCTAATCGGCGACATGGGTGGATTTTAAAATGTTGTTGTGTCGGAATTGAGCAAATCTTGACACAGAAGAAATAAAAACTCTGTGCAACTCCGTACCTCCGGGCTCCTCCGTGGAACCCTTTTTTTCCGCGGAACCCCTTTTTTCTCCACTCCTCCCCTTCCTAGAATTGCTTAACCGAGGTAACATAATACATATCCATCATCCCCTTATTCTTCGCGGCCACTTTGCCACGGTATTGCCATTCAAATTCGTATTTGGCGAGCCAATGGGCTGCTTCACTCACATTTACGTGACCTGGCTCGCAAGCCTCTTCCATGCGGGCTGCGATATTCACGGTATCTCCCCAAATATCATAGGCAAATTTTTTGGCACCTACCACCCCGGCAACCACCGGTCCAACGTGGATACCTACCCGGGCTTCAAAATAAGGCATGCCGCGGTTGAGGCGTTCGGCTTTGAGGGCCAACATAAAGTCCTGAATTTCGAGGGCCGCTTTTACAATATCCGATGGACTGGCATTCATATCCGAAAGGCCGCTCGCGCACATGTACGCATCGCCGATGGTCTTGATTTTTTCGATGCGGTACTGTCCGATGATGCGGTCAAAATTAGAAAAACAAAAATCAAGTTCCTCTACCAGCATTTCCGGACTGAGTTGTTCGGCAACGTGGGTAAAGCCCTTAAAATCAATAAACATCACGGTTGCCTGATCGTATTTACGGGCAGCCACTTTATTACGGGCTTTTAACTCTTCGGCAATAGCAGGCGGCAAAATATTGAGCAATAAGGTATTACTGCGCTGTTGTTCGGCTTCTACCAGTTTGTTTTTTTGCTGCAATTCGTTGGCCGTTTTTCTTTTGGCGCGGTACCGGGCGTAAAAAAGCACGGCGATGACCCCCATAAAGACCAATACCAAAGCCAGAAGATTGCGCAAAGAATCACTTTTTTCCTTTTCCAGTTCCTTTTCGGCAATTAACGTCTTTTGGGTTTGAATTTCCCGTTCCTGTTGCGCCAGCACCACTGAATCGATCATTTGCTCCTTACTCAGGTACTCCAGTTTTCGGGTGGCATAGCGATAACTGGAATCAATGGATTGTTTTTCTTGCGACAAGCCACTGATTTTTGCCTCCTGCTGGTTTAATTGCTCTTTGGTTTTTTCCTCCACCTGCCGTAGTTGTTCCTCATAGGTAGTGGCGATGTTTTGATTTTGACCAGAAAGTTGGGCGAGTTGGGCTTTTAGGGCGCGGTTTTCAGCATCGATCAGGGCGAGTTGATTTTCAATTTTACGCTGACTTTCCCCGCCGCTTCTGCCGCCACCGCCCGTTTCTTTGAGGTAACTAATGGTTTCGCGGCTCCACTTGAGCGCTTCCTTAAAATCGTTTTGTTTCAGGGCAATGTCTTGCAATTTTTCAGAAGCATTCAGGGCGACTTCCCGGAAACCATAATTGCGGGCCGTGTTCCAGGCGCGGTTGTAACGGGTAGCGGCCTCTTTGAAATTGCGCGCCCGATACATGGCATCGGCGCTCAAGTTTGCCGCATCCGTCTCTTTGCGTTTATCACCCACTTCAACGGCGATCTGGTTGGCATTTTGGGCGTATTCGGCTGCTTTGGCAGGGCTTGTTGGCAGCAATTTTTCGGCCAATTGGTAGTTTAGGGTAAGTTTATCGGATTTTGAATTCGCACGACGTAGCCGTGCCTCCAATTCAGAAACCGATTGGGCCGAAAGGACGTGCGAAAAGAGCGGGAGCAAAAAAAGTAAGGCGGCAAGGAACTGCTTCATAGATAAGCGGTTGTGGGGCAGTGGTGTTAAAAATGGATTAATGACAATTTTAAAACGGCGGGGCTAAGATCGTTTATTTTTCCAATGTGTGGTAAAAAAGCTTTCTGGCGTTGGCTTTTTGAAAAAGACCTACCTTTGTCGAGCCGTAACCAAGCATATTCATGAAACTCAAACCTTTTCAGGCACTTTATCCTAATTTCGATTTCATTGCCTCACCAGACGTCTTCTGCAACGATGCGAAGGAGTCATTTCGTACATTTCAAGACCACGGCTTTTTTGAAAAGTTGAAACAGGACGCCCTGTATGTGTATCAAATTGAATCCAAAGCCCGGAAACACACGGGATTGATTGGGTTAAATGAGGTGGAGGATTTTTTCGATGGTAAGGTAAAAAAACACGAAAAAACCCTAAGCGAACGCGAACACCAGCAAATGCAGTTGTTTCTGCGATGGAACGCGATCCTGAAGCCCGTATTGCTCACCTACCCGTCCATTCCAGCAATCAATCAATGGCTGGAAACGTTTACCCAAACCCATACGCCGCTTTTTAGTACCCGTTTTGTGCGCGATGAAGAAACCCATCGGGTGTGGACCGTTACCGACCCCGAGGAGATTCGTATGGTGCAGGATTTGTTTTCGGCCAATATCCACGGTGTATATATTGCTGATGGGCACCACCGAACTTCTACGGTGGCTTTGTTGCACGAACGGTTAAAGGATAAAAGCCCAGAGTACGATTTTGACCATCTATTTTGTGCTTTTTTTGCAGTAGATCAACTGGATATACTCGACTACAACCGGGTTTTATCGGGATTAAAAACGGTCAGCCCGGTTCAATTTGTAGTAAAACTCTCCAAAAGTTTTGAAATAACCCCGCTCAATGGTCCGCGCAAACCCGCGTTTAAACACGAAATGATTCTCCTTGCCCAAAAAGAGTGGTATAGTTTGCAATTGCGGCAAGAGATCCTGGATAAGTATCCGGCCGGCACCGTTGTTTTGGATGCTAACTTATTGAATGAGTTGGTTTTACACAATATTTTTGGTATCAAAGATGTACGCACAGACACGCGCATCACCTATGTAGAGGGCAGCAAAGGGCTTGAAGGAATGAAAAAAGCAGTGGGCAGCAGCATGGATCGGGTAGGTTTTATGTTGTATCCGGTAGATATCGATGATATGATGGGTTTGGCCGATTTGGGTGAGAGTTTGCCGCCCAAAAGCACTTATTTTGAGCCTCGGATGAAAAGTGGAATTTTGGTTAAATTGTTGAAAGAATAGGCTTATTGCCCTTCTAAATAAGATAAATCTCAAAATTAAACGCCACATTCGTTCCCCTGGCTATCTTTGCCAGGTATGTATGCACCATTGCCATAACCTAGTGCCCGTTTCTTATGTATCCTGATTTGTCTTATTTGTTTCATGGTTTGATCGGCACCGCGCCCGACAACTGGCTTTCTATCTTCAAAACCTTTGGCTTTTTCTTAGCCATCGCGTTTTTAGCCAGCGCCATTGTATTTTCCATCGAATTGCGCCGCAAAGCGCAGGAAGGTGTGTATCAGCCCGACAAAGTGACGGTAACTGAAGGCGCACCCGCAGGCATCATGGAAATTGCCATGAATGCATTGGTTGGTTTGTTGCTGGGCGGCAAAGGCTGGTACGCCGCGCAACATTTTGAAGCGTTTCGCCACGATCCGGCCTCGGTGATTTTATCGGGTAAAATAGCATGGGGCGCGGGCATTGTAGGCGCTTTGGCCTTGGGCGGACTCACTTGGTGGGATGCGCGTCGAAAGCAAAAAGCAACGCCGGTTGTACGTACGGTGACGGTGTTTCCGCATGATCGCATCAGTGAGCTGACTGTTTGGGCGGCTGTGGGCGGTATTGTAGGCGCCAAACTGTTTGACTTGTTTGATAACTGGGAATCTTTTTTGAATGACCCAATTGGTTCACTTACTTCCGGCGGCGGCTTGGCCTTTTTCGGTGGCTTGGTACTGGGCTTTTTGGCAGTCGTCGCCTATATGTATCGCCACAAAATTCCGTTCTGGCCAACAGCCGATGCGGTATCTCCTGCATTGGCAACGGGTTATGGCGTAGGCCGCATTGGCTGCCAATTGTCGGGCGACGGCGATTGGGGCATCGTAAATAACGCGCCCAAACCAGGGTGGATGGGTTTTCTGCCCGATTGGATGTGGTCCTATAATTACCCACACAATGTGTTGAATACTCCGCATACCGATCCAGTTCCGAGTGTAGGGATTGAAAATTGCACCTGGGATTACTGCTACCAGCTTTCTGAACCCGTGTTCCCTACCCCATTGTATGAAATCCTGATGATGTCGGTGGTGGTTGGAATTTTATGGATGCTGCGCAAGCGGATTAAAATCCAGGGCCTGTTGTTTTTTGTGTACCTGGCCTTGACGGCGGTGGAACGGTTTATCATAGAAAAAATTCGGGTCAATGTGGTACACGACGTTTTTGGGGTAAAAATGACCCAGGCGGAAATCATTTCTGTGGCGCTGTTTTTAATTGCGGTTGCTGGTGCAATTTTCCTGATCCGAAAAGAAAAATCCAAAACAACTTCACCCACAGAATAAAAACATACCATGATACTCGACAGTATTTTACGCAATCTAAAGGCGCAAAACGATCAATTAAACCGGCTTTTAAGTCAAATTTCGGATGAACAGTTGGCGCAGGAAATAGCCCCGGGTAAAAATACCGGTGTTTATTTGCTGGGCCATATCATTGCAGCCAATGAAGGCATGCTTACCTTGTTTGGCGCGGGCGATAAATTGTATCCTGAATTGGAAATGGCTTTTCTGCGTACCCCCGACAAATCAGGTCAGGAAATGCCAACACCCGCTGCATTGCGTGACATGTGGGCCAAAAGTTCGGCGGCACTACAGGAATTATTTACGAATTTGCCAGCAGAGGAATGGAGCAATCGTCATACTGCGGTGAGCGAGGCTGATTTTGCCAACGAACCACACCGCAATAAAATCAATGTGCTGTTGTCTCGCTTGTTACACCAGGCATACCACGTTGGACAAATTGCTTTGTTGAAATAAAAGCACTCAACTCGCGCGATCAATTTCAATATCATATTTGCTTAAAAGCCCGCTTATCCCCGATTGGGAAAAGCGGGCTTTTTTGATGTTGTTGCGTTCGGGATCGATGCGGTAGTTCCAGGCATGCCGAAAATCGGCTTTCGCCAAATTGGTTTGATCAAAAGTGGCACCCGAAAGATCACAATGTTCAAAAACGGCAGCGCTCAGATCGCATTCGCTAAAATCAACGTCGATGAGTTGGGTATGATGGAACGGTGTTTTTTGCAGTTTGGTGCTGTAAAAAGAGGCGTGGCTCAGGTTGCAATGCTCGAAACGAAAGGACAATCCAAACGGGTTACAATCTTCAAAACGCAGGCCCAACAGCTTGTTTTCTTTAAAAACGACCTCCATAAAGGCCGTTTGCTGCAATTTGGCCATGCTCAGGTTGCAATTGCGGAAAGTACATTCCACAAACTTGATGCTGGATAAATCCGTATTGGAAAAATCGCAGTTTGAAAATTTGCAGTATTCGTAGCTGCCTTTCTCCAGGTTTTTTTGTGTAAAATCCTGGTTTTCAAAGGTTTGATCTTCAAAAGTTGTGGCCACGGTTACCTCCAATTTTTATTTTAAACAGCCGGTTTTGCGTCCATAAATGCCAATATTTCCGATTTAGGCAGGTAATCGCCTTGTATTTTGCCATAATGCGCCTGCACGACCCGGCCATTTTCATCGATCAAAAATTCCGCTTCCAAACGATCGGAATGGCCGTCGCCGGAAACCCGATTTTTAAACAACTTCCGACCTTTCATCGCGCGCGACAATCCGCCATTGAACAGCAAAAACTGAAGCAAGCCGAGCATAGAGCGATCCAGGTTGAACAATTTATACAAGGTGGAATCGGGATTCGGGATCACATAGGTATAGAAAGATCCATCGGCCATCATCGTGCGGATATTCGCAGCCGAAGATTCGTAAACCGATAATACCACGGTATTGTGCTGCTTATAAGTATCCGCTAATTGGTTGATTTCATGAAAACGCAAATTGCAAAATGGGCAAGCCGCAAAACGGTAAAATATTAAGTGTACTTTTTTGCCTTTGAATTGTGACAATGCAATCGTTTCCCCAAATACATCCGTTACGGTGAATTGTGGGGCAAGTTGTTGATTAGAAACTCTCATTACTGGTGTTAATATGTTTGGAAAAATGATGTAGTAAATTCAATAAATTGGTATTCAAGCCGCCCAATGCTGTTCCTAATACCGAAAAAAAATCACGGTCAAATGTTTCCACCGCCACAACCGCTTCTTTCACAATACGAATACCTGCTTCCGTGAGTGCGACCGTTTTGGCGCGGGTATCCGTTTGATGTTCTTGGCGCAGCAGCAAACCTTTTTGTTGTAATGTCCGCAAAACCGTGGAAGTGGTCATGGGGTCAATTTTGGTGTGGTTCGATAAAACGATTTGCGTGACCTCTTGTTCATGCAAGTGCAACCAATGAATGCTCGCCATGAGCACAAATTGCGAATGCGTCAAATCATAAGGCTCCAGTGCCTTTTTGATCGACCGTTGCCATAAATTGGTGACCTGCCACAATAAAAAGCCGGTGCTTTCTTCCGGCTTTTCTACCTTAAACGGATTGTCATGTGCTTTCATGCCTGTTTTATAGTTGGGAAGCTACCTGGATTTGCATTTCCATGTCGGCCGGAAGGTCATCTACAATTTTTTGCGCGACAAGTTTGATCCACAACCAACCCAGAATTCCTTTCATTTTCATGGTGGTTGTAATTTTCAAACCCGCTGCGGTTTCTTCCAAAAGATGTTCGCCATACATTTTGGCCAAAGGAAAAGTGGTAAGGTCGACAAATTTTTCGTGTTCAACGGTTTCAAATATCAAAATTTTCATTTTGGGGCCGCCTTTTGGCTGAAACAGGAAATGATTGCCTTGTTCAAAGGAGCCTTCCAACTGCGCAAACTCAACACTTTTGTCCCAATTGGGCCAATTGTTTACGTCTGCATAAAGTTGCCACATTTGTTCTTTGGTAACGGCTTTGGTTACGATGCTGTGCGATTTTGCCCACATGAGGTTGTTGTTTTATAGGATGTTGAATGACGGGGCAAAGATAATAAGTGTACTTATAGTATGCGGGTTTGTTTTTGTTTTATTGGATCAATTTTCATGTGTAAAAACTTCCGAATTAGGCTCAGATTCCTTATTTTTGGGGTAAAGTTCTGCCCTGTTATTTACCTCGAACCTAAATAAACAGGATCATATGAATACTCCTTCCATTTTATTGTTAGGCGGTTACGGAGCCGTTGGACGCCGCATGGCCAAATTGATTTTACAGGAAACGCCTGTGTCACTTGTCATAGCGGGTCGGCGTCTCGCCGAAGCCGAAGCCTGCTGCCAGGCGCTGCGTTCCGAATTCTCGGATCGCCCGATAGAAGCGCGATACGCAGACGTCTACGATGTTATATCCATGCAAAAGGCGTTTAAAGGTGTTGACCTGGTGATGGTACTCACTACAACTCCAACAAGCATCGAGCAAATTGCACAAACCGCCCTCGCATGTGGTTGCAATTACCTAGACATCTTAGTAACCAGTAGTGTTTGGACCGATTTGCAAGCACTGGCGCCAAAAATTGCGGAAAAGGGCAAAATATTTATCAGTCAGGCAGGTTTTCATCCGGGCATGCTGGCTGTGATGACCCGTTTGGGTGCGCGATATTTCGATCGTTACGATGAAGCATGTTTATCGATGGCCATGGAAACCGCCCTCGAACGCCCTGAACAGGTGGCCGAGATCATCCCGTTGATTACCCATTTTGACAGTTGGTTATATGAAAATGGGGCCTGGCGCAAAGCCACCTACCGCGATGCCATAAAGGTGGATGTGGGCGGAAAATTTGGGCAGATGCAATTGTATCCATTTTGGATGGAAGAATTGCGGTCTATGCCGACCTTGCTGGGCTTGAAAAAAGTTGGTTTGTACATTTCCGGATTTAACCGGGTCGTCGACAATCTGATCATGCCTTTGATCATGTTGCTGGATTGGCTGGGTGGGAAGTGTTTTCAAAAACTTTCTGAACGCATTTTTTTCTGGGGTGTCCGCAAATTTGCACCCAATATGGAAGGTGTTGTTTTAATAAATGATGCCAGAGGTTTGAAAGACAATCAATTGCATGGCATTCGGTTGCGCTTAGAGCACCCTGATGTGTATTTGTTTACGGTAATTCCGGTGGTAGCCTGTTTGAAGCAACTCTTGGATGAGCAAATTCCTGTTGGGCTGCACATGATGGGCCAGGTATGTGATACGGACCGTTTGATGCAGGATGTGGCGGCGATGGGAATCTTGGTTTGGGTGGAGGAAGCGGGCGCTCCCCTCAAAAACTGAAAATCAGCTTTATACCCTTTGAAAGACGCTGTAGAATGTTGTAATGATCACGCATTAACAAACCCTCACAATCAATAATTTACAATTTTTAAAACCTTCTAGTCATGAAATTTTTGGACCCAATTTTAATTGTTTTTGTAGCGCTGTGTTTCCTCGAATCCGGCTGCCAAAAAGATGAGGTCGTTAGTTGCGATCCATTCGGAGGTTCAATTGTAGAGCAGCTTTTAATAAATACGGGGGAACCAGGGCTTGCTTCCGATATAAATACTTATTTAAATTCAAATGGTGCCTTAATAATGTTGACACATGCCAATAAGTTGGGTGCCACTAAATCATCTTTAGGTGGTTCTTACATTGATAAATATTATTCAAATAATAATTCGGCCATAAAGCCCGGATTGATCCAAGTAGACGGAAAATTTTTGTCTAGTTGGAATCAAAGTGGCTTACCTTTCAAAATGAACGTAAAGAATAGTACTTTGATTCCTTTGTTTGATGGTGGCAATCATAGTTATTTACAGTTTAATCAGGGTAGTACAACGGTATTAAATACACAAAGTATCAGAATTCCAAAGGCATTCAGTCAGGGAGACCAGTTGACTACCCTGCAAAAAAAGACAAATGGTATTCAGTTGGACTGGCCATCTTCTCAAGACACCAATTTTGTAGTTATAATTGCGCATGCCACAAGTGACGGGGGGATGGTTAACGCAAGTACCATCTCTGAAAACGATCCATTCTATTTTGTTAAAAAAGTGCCCGATAATGGGCAAATCTTATTGCCTTTTAGCGATTTCGCACAGTTGCCGACCGGGGCTATTTGTTCAATAGACCTATATCGCGTCAGTTACAAACTATTTCAGGATACAAGAGACTCTCAAAGGAAGAACCTGCTTTTGTTTATTGCTAAGAGTTTGGGATCTGTAAAGAAAGATTGGTAGGGTCAATCATATACTAAATAGGCTTTGTAAACTACCCGCCCAATCCCCCCAACTAACCCAACCACCCTCAAAATCACCCACCAAATTAGGCAAATCCGCAATTGGTACATCCAGCGCCGCCTGACCCGAATAGCAAGTCACCCGCCCCTCCGGCAATTGATCGGCACAGGTAAGCAACAGTTTTTTAGGCGTATTGCCCGAAAAGTTGCGGTCGCATTGCAGCGCGTAATGCAACTGATCCAGACTTAAATGTCCATACCGAAAATTGCCCTGGTAATCATTAAACACATTGGTTTCCAGGGCATTGTTCTGTAAATGCAACTGGTCGGTTTCCCAGGAAAAAGGTCCCGCGCCGTGCCGGGTTTGGTAACAACGACTGATGTACACCACTTCTGTTTCCGGGAAAAAATGGTTGCGGCGCAACAAGTCAAAAGCGTTTTTGCTGGTCGTATTGCTGCGCGTGACATGCGGGAAAAACCCAAAATCCATGTCAAGCAGGATGCCTTGGGCGCCTTCAAAAACATAATGTTGCCAGGGCGCTTTATCTGAAAAAATGGCTTGTTCGTGTGCAATTTGCCAGATTTTCCGGTCTTTTAGCCTTAAAAGTGCGTTTAAAAGTTCGAGCCAGCGCGCATCCGCGGCATCGTGGTCGTAGGCATCAAAATCAAGGTCGGGGCGGTTTTCGAGTTTTTGCCGGTAATATTGGCGTATAGCGGGCAGTTTCAAAGCGCATATTTCCGGAAACAACAGGTCTTGCGCGTACAAGCGCACGGGCGAGTTTTCATGGCGCTCCACGGTGGCACCAAATCCCATCCCGCAACTGCCGTGCCGTTGGGCACCCCGCCCTTTTTCGAGCAACTGGTTGTACAACACATCGTAATGCGTGGTCACTGGACATAAAGCATCCACCAGCAGTTGTGGCTGCACGCCGAGCAATTCCAGCGCCGCAAATTCTTTGAGTAAATTGGCCGGTGCAAACGTGCAAAAACGCGACCAATAAGTAGGGGTGCCTTGAAAGGCACCCGCCCCAAAGTTGGAAAACACATGCCGTTTCCCCTGGCCGTCCGAAACAGTATGTCCGGCCTGCTGACCGCCATTATACCGAATGACGAGCGGATGTTGGGCCTGGCGCACCAGAAAATCGGTCGCCAGGCCCTTTCCTTCATCGCCAAAGCCCAGGCCCACTACAATAGAGGCTTTGCGCATGCTTATAATTTGAACGCGCCTTTGGTGGCGTCGCCGGTTTTCGTTACCATCGATTCTACTTTTGCCAAGGCACTGCCCACGGTTTTGGCGGTTGCAGCATCGAAGGTCGCCAGTACGTTTTTCAGGTCTACACCATGAATGACGGCAACGGTACTCGCAATGGTTTCGGCAATAGCGTTGTGGTCGTCGAGGATCAGCAAGCGCTCGCCCAACAATCCGCGCCAGTAGCCCAAAACGGCCGGGTTATCGCGGTAAGATGCCTCGTTGATGTGGATATGGAAAACGTGGTAAGCGCGTTGGGCTTCTTCCAACAGTTGACGGTCGCTCACTGTGCTTGCTTCCGGGTAGCCCATCAAGGCTTTCAAAGCCGCTGCATCCAATTGGTCCCAGCTGGATTCGTCGCCAATGGTAAACAAAAAGCCTTTTTGGCCGCGTTTTTCAAAACAATCAATCGAAGTGTGTCGCGCGCAGAACAACCAACCCAACAAATACGATTCCATGTGCTGACCGCCACCGCCGCCTTCAATGAAAATGCTGGTGAGCCATTGGTCCAGCTCATCAGTTCCGCTTTCGAACTGACCAATTTGCAGCGGAAAACGGTCGGAAAAATGATCGCCAATCGCCCCAAACAGGATTTGCGGGTGCGCCACGCCATGGTCGATGAGGGTATTCATGAGTGCGCCAAGTTTTTCCCGAACCAGAATTTCAGGAATGCGGCCCATACTACCCGTTACATCAAGGTAAACGGCTATAGAAAGCGACTCGGGGTGAATGTCGGAGTCGCGGCTTTCCCGCATTTTTACACCATGAGGCAGCATCAAGTCGCTGGCCCTTCCGGTGGCATTGTTGGTAAAAATATCATCTACAGAGGCGCCTGCGCGGCTCGTTTTCAGATGGGAGTAGGAATCATCTGACCATCGGGTATATCCCATTTTTTAAAGATTTAGGTGGTGAAAGACTGGTTTGCCGAATACCGTGCGCAACATCGTGCGGTATTGCTCATAAGTGGGCACGGCTTCGGTATGGCTGGCAATTAAAAAATCAATCAAAGGGGCAGGTTCGGTCATTTTTAGCTTAACCCCATGCCCGGATGGGTCGCCCAGCAAGTACAAGGCCGTGCGTTGTAATAATCCGAGGTCAATGCCTGAAACGGCCTTTTTCTGATCAAACACACTCGGAGCATACCAGGGCAGGTAAGCGCCCGAAATGGTGCTCAATTTGCTGTTCAAAGGGGCCTGGTGGTAAAAAGAGGTGATGACAATGCCATGCGATTCGGGGACCAGGCACACACTTTCAGGATTGATGCCGTTGTGGCTGTACCCGACCTGATGCAACCACGACACCCATTCAAGCATTCGGCTGGTCACCCAGGTGACGTGTTCGCGCGGCAATTGTAAGCCCGAAAGCGGAACCATCGCATGTGCGCTGCGTACGCACAACACATCGCCCTGCCATTCCATAGATTCGGGTAAATATTTTTGAAAATGCCGGGCTGCGTCATCCTTAAATGCCATTAAGCGCCGGTATTGCTGTAAAGACTTGTTTAACAAGGTTTTATCTCCTTGAAACAATAAAGTCTTTTCATCGGCGACTCGAATTTCACCTGCATCATCGCGGAGCAAAAACCGCGATTCCATGACTTCCCGCAAATCATTGAGTTTGCTGGTAGCATCTGAAGCCCCGGGTTCCGAACAAACATCGGGATGCAGCAATTTGATGTAGGCCAGGTATTCTTTTTTAAAATTACGACGGGTAAAAATGTCCTCTGGCCTGTGGCTGGATTGTAATTTTAAAATAAGATTCGTGGCGTCCATTTGAATTTGCGTATTTATGACACAAATGTAAAGGCTTTTCGAATGCTTGTCAAGAGGTGCGCTTATTTTTTTTGCATAAAATTTTCAATCATGGGGCAAGGGTGGTCTTTAAAGAACTTGGTCTGCTGAAATTGCACATAATATTGCTTCCCAAATTCGCCCACATAAATTGATTTTGCGGTTGGTTGCTGGAAATAACGGGTTTGATCAATTTCTGCCAGCATAAAAGCCGCGAGGGCCTTCAACTCTGTGTTTTGGCTGGTTTCGAGGGCTTTTTTGTAATAATATTCCGCCTTTTCCATGCGGTAATAATTGGCTTTGAACAGGGCTTCTGGTTGCAACACATCCGGTAATTCGCCACTTATGAAGGTCGGGAACAAACCATGCTCGCTCCATCCGTACGTCATAAACATCCAGGAATTACCGTACTTCGAAAAATTGTACCAGGCATTACCCAATTCGAGGTAACTGGTATCGCTTTGCGCTGGAAGTGCCTGTACCGTTTTTTCGAGGGTCAAAAGTCGTGCCGCCATGGTCTTTTTGTTGTACACATCGAAGGTTTCGGGCATGGCAAGCATTTTGATCCGGTGAAAGGGATCGTCGTCTAAATAATAGGCGTATTCATAAGCGGAATTCCAGTACGTATCGGGTACTTTTTCAAAAATGCTCAAAGCCTTTTCCGTTTGGCCGCGCCGCAGGTACATGGTGCCCAGGAGGTCGTAAAACGGATTTGCGTTGGCGTATTGTTCGGTGAGAAAAGCCTCAAACGGGGTTTTGTTTTTCTTTTCAATCCGATTAATCACCGATTGCACCGATTCCAGATCGCCATATTGATCAAGATAGTGAATATGGCTGTAAAACGCCGTGCAATAGCCGCCAAAAAAGGTTTTGAGTTCGCCGCGGTTTTGCAACAATGCTACCATATCTGCATGCCTCGTTTTTTTGTAGGTATTGGCCAGCAGCGCCAAGGCCATGCTGAACGTGCGCGGCCCGGTGAGGATTTTAGCCTGGTTTTTTTCCAGCCAGCGCAACACCTCCACCATTTTCTGTTGGGTTTCGGGCGCATTCAGGTTGGCCGTTTGCATTAAATAGGAAAATTCCAGGAGTCGTTTTTGCAAGGCATAAACGGGTGTGTTGCGTTGAACAGCCGTGATAAACGGAAGTGCCGCCGCGGCCTGGTGGTCCAATAAATACAAATGCGCTACCGCCAAATTGAGCAAATCAGCATTTAATTTGGTCTTGGGCAGGGCGGTTTGCAGTGTTTTTCGCAGCGTGCGCAGGTACTCAAGGTCACGGGCGCGCCATTTTTGGGGATATCGGGAATAGGCCTCCCGTTGATCCCAATCTTCGACACCGATCGACGAATGATGTACTGATCCGCTGGTTTGCAAATACTCGGGCGTAAAAATCCAGTTTTCCAGTTTATTAATTTCTCGACTTACCAACAGCGCGAGGTATTTACTATCCGGTTCATCCTCCAGTATTTTTCGGATGTTGTCGAGCGATTTTCCCGGATTATTCAGTTCTTTCAAGGTGCGGATGACGCTGCGTTCGCTGGCATTTTTAGCAAAAGGCAGGGCTTTATGGGCATTTGCGCTTACAAACAATTGGTGGGAGCGCACTTTTTTGCTGTCGCTGCGGTCAAATACCAGGGCATTCAGGTAGGCGCAACGGCCTTCGTCGGGTTCTATTTGGGCTAAATAATGGAGGCCCCAGGCCTGCAGGATATCCGTTTTGGGCAAGGGTGCCAAATAACGGTTGTACAAATCCTTTATTTGGGCAATCCCTTCTGTCTTGTCTGAAGTATTGTAAAACTTGAGTCGCAACAACGTAAAAGCATAGCGCGGTTTCAGAAAATCGCTGAGATCTTGTTTTTCGAGTTTGCGGGAAAGCCGCTGCACCAAACTTTCGGCCTGCGCATTATAGTCCGTTTGTTGTGTTTCCGACATATCCCAATCTACATTGAGCATGGTGTATTTTTCGGCTTCTTTCAGGTCCAACAAATATTCCCAAAGTGCCTGATGTGCTGATTTTTGCAAAGCCTGGATAAACGTATTGCCGGGAAATGCCTTTTCGGGAGCGGTTTGGGCATTGAGCAGGATATCGGGACTGGTATTGAAAAGAATGTTGTACAAATCGGTGTCCCGCACAGCAGGCTCATTTACGGCTGCCTTCCATTGCGCGATGATCTGTTGTTCATCCTTGGAAACATCCGTGAATTTGGGCGCGTCTTTGGGCCAGTCGAAGCTATTTTGCCCATAGTAATAAAAATAGGTGTAATAAAAAGGCGTCCAGGCCTGGTTTTCACCCAAATCGGGCCGAAACAGCACAAAACGAATGTCATCCCCTTCGCTGCCATCATACCAACAAGCCGAAGCAGGTTCTGGCTGGTTACAGAGCAGCGGAATGCTAATTAAAAGCAGCAAGTATTTTTTGAAATTTCGGAATTGTTTCATCTTCGTTGAGGCTGGAATTCAAATGAAAAAAGGACACGGTGAGGGGTTGGGCGAGGCTTTGTGTGCGCAACAATTGGATGGTTTGTAAAAGTTCCTGATCGTCCGCTTCTTCCATGCGTACGATATCGCCTTCCCGGATAAAATGGTCGTTGAGGGTAAAATCCATTCGCGCACGGAAATGCGTTTTATCAATCGCTTCCAGGCGCTCCATCGTAGCAGGCCCCAGGGCATTGTCCGGGATAATGCATTGAAACTGATTGAGATGGAACAATACGCCCCAACGAAAGGCGGGTAAAGCCACATCGAGCGGCATAGGGTATTTCGGCGCGTTTTGCAGGTATTTGCGGGTCTCGTTGTAATTGAAAATAGAATTTTCAGTGGCGGGATCTTTCAAGTCATCCACATTGTAACACATGAGTATGCCGCTTTTTACCGGCGGAACCCCTGTTTTTTCCGGGTTTTTATATTGATGCAAGCGAATGGTGCAGGAAAATGTCCACTCCGGATTGAGCGCCTGTAGTTGTTCAAGCAGGTAAAAATACCGGGCGCGGGTGGAGGCCGTCCAGTCGCAATCTATTTGAAAATGGTGGATGTTTTGAAGCCAGGCAGTCCCCAATTTTACAAGACTATCTTCCCGATGCGCTTCACCAAGGGCGGAATCGGCATACATCAAATCCCAACGGTTGCTCGTGCGCATAGAACTTTCCATCCGGCGCAACATGGCCTTCGATTTTCGGGAAATGCGCGTTGCCAAATCCACACAACCCGAAGAATCGAGGTGCTGCATGGTTTCGTTGGTGATAAATACCACGGGGATCATTTCAGTATCAGGATAGCCAAAATCACCGCGATACGGTCCGGCGGGAATCGGTTTTTGTCCATCCCAGGCCACATCAAACAGGCGCAGGAAGATTTTTTGGACGCCGAGTTTTTTCACCAGATTGTAGCTATAATAATCGGGCTCGGTTTGCCAAATATAAAAAGCCGGGATGATGGGTGTAGGGCCTGCGCTCGAATGGCAGTGCAGGGTAAGTACCAGGGCGGCAAAAAGGAGGAGTGGGTGTTTCATCGCCCAAAAATAATTCAGTTTGGGGGCATTGCTGCGTTTTCTTATAATTTAACACTTCGCCGCTGAAATGTACGGACGGGGCGCGTACGGACGGGTCGTGTACGGACGGGTCGCGACCCGTCCACCCACCCACGGACAGGCGCGACCCGTCCACCCACGCGCGGACAGGTCGCGACCTGTCCCTACGTACCAAACGCGGCCCGCACCTCTGCCAAATACCGATCACCCACCGGCACCTGTCGCCCGGCAATGCTAATTTGACCGCGCCGCAAACTTTCAGCCCGATCCAAGGCGATTATATAAGAGCGATGCACCCGTAAAAACTTCCCTTGGGGCAATTTTTCAAAAACCCCCTTGAGCGACATCAAGGTAAGCACCGGTTTGCCGCCAGCGTGTATTTTAATATAATCGTCAAAACCCTCAATCAGCACAATATCATCGAACGGGATTTTAACCACACTGTATTCCGCCTTAACAAACAAACTATCGCCCTTTTGATTCGAATCTTGTGGATCCATTTGCAAAAACCGCTGGTAATCGGCCGCTTTTTGCACCGCCTTTTGAAAACGTTCCAATTCAAATGGTTTGACCAAGTAATCTACCGCATCCAGGTTGAAGCCCTCGGCGGCGTATTCGGCAAAGGCCGTGGTAAAAATAACCATTGGCGGCGTTGACAGGCTGTTGAAAAATTGCAGGCCACTGATATCCGGCATTTGTATATCTAAAAACAACAAATCCACTTCACCCGCTTGTAAGCGTTTGGCGGCTTGTCCTGCATTGGAGAAAGTTTCTATGGATGCCAGTGCCGGCGTTTGGTTGCCGTACGCCTGCAAGAGTTGCAGCGCCAAAGGTTCATCATCAAGCGCAATTGCGGTCAACATAGCACAAGTTTTGGTTGACAAAAAAAACATGAAAACAAAATAGAGGCTACCATACCAGGGCCAAACGGACGTAATAAAAATCGTCTTTTTCCCAAATATCGAGCTGATGCCGGTCGGGGTACAAAAGTTGGAGGCGTTTTCGGGTATTGGCAATTCCGATGCCCGTTTGTTCGCCTTCCATGGATTGGCGACGCACTACTTTATTGGTACAGTGAAAAATCAATTGGTGTGCATCCAAATCCACACGGATCAATATTGGCGTCATTTCCTGGGTACTGATACCGTATTTGAATGCATTTTCAACAAACGGCAGCAATAACATCGGCGCAATTCGCTTGCCCCCGACATGACCATTCACCTTAAAAGAGAGCGTCGTTTTATCCGTTAAACGCAATTGATGCAGCTGAATAAAATGCCGGATATGTTCCAGATCTTTCTCGAATGGTACAAAATCGGCATTCGCTTCCGACATCACATAACGCAACAATTGGCTCAATTGCAAAACAGCGCCCGGTGCTAAATCGCTTTTTGCCAAACTAAGGGTATAAATACCATTGAGTGTGTTAAATAAAAAATGCGGATTCAACTGACTTTTTAACTCACTCAACTCCGCCTGCAAGCGCGCACGATCACTTTCTGTACGGCGCGCCTCCGAGCGAATCCATTCGGCATTGAGCCGCATCCCGCTACTCGAAGCCCATACCAAACAGTACATAATCATAGATGCAAACCAACCCAGGCGCTGAAAAATCTGGAATTCAACAGCCGGAATTTGTGGATTGCGCTGAATCATCCAGTATTGCAGTCCTATAATATTCGAAAGCAAAAAAACATATCCGCCCAATACCGCTAAAAAATACTGCAAACGTTGGCCTTTCAACAAAAAACGGGGGATCAAAAAGTAATAATTAAAGTAAAAACTGGCAACCAACAACAAGTTTAAGAGTACAAAAAAAAGAACCCGCTCCGGTGGCGGCTCAAAGCCCTGAACCATTTCCGGCGGACCAGGTGGGGGTAAAATCACCGCAGGCAGGCTTAAAAAAATAAGCCAAACAGCAATGTGGGCAACGATTTTGATCCATAACTGACGCATCGTGCAAATATAAACGTGTAAACCTTGTGTAGCATTTGGATCTCGGTAAATCATGAAAATGTCCCGATGAATCGTAGGGGCGGGTCGCGACCCGTCCCTACCGCGATTTTTCCCATGAAATATTTCCAGCCGAATTGGCTACTTTTGCGGCCGCCTTCTGGGCTACTTTTTCACCTGTCTTTCCATACCATGCAAGATCCAATATTCGACCTCATTCAACAAGAATTGCAGCGCCAACAACGCGGCATCGAACTCATTGCTTCCGAAAATTTCACCAGCCCACAAGTAATGGCGGCCATGGGCACTTGCCTGACCAACAAATACGCCGAGGGCTATCCCGGCAAACGTTACTACGGCGGCTGTGAAATCGTCGACCAGGTGGAACAAATCGCCATCGACCGCATTAAAGCCCTGTTTGGTGCGGCTTATGCCAATGTACAACCCCACTCCGGCGCACAAGCCAATGCCGCTGTTTTCATCGCCTGCCTGCAACCAGGAGATAAGATATTGGGTTTTGACTTAGCGCATGGTGGCCACTTATCGCACGGCTCCTCTGTCAATTTTTCCGGAAAAGTGTACACGCCCACGTTTTATGGCGTAGAACAGGAAACCGGCTTGATCGACATGGATAAAGTGGAGGCAATTGCCTTGCGCGAACAACCTAAATTGATCATTTGCGGTGCTTCCGCGTATGCGCGCGACTGGGATTTTGCGCGTTTCCGCCAGATTGCCGATCAGGTAGGCGCTTTGTTGCTGGCCGATATTGCCCATCCTGCCGGTTTGATTGCCGCCAAATTGCTCAACGACCCGATTCCGCACGCACATATCATAACGAGCACCACCCACAAAACCCTGCGCGGCCCACGCGGTGGCGTTATTTTAATGGGTAAAGATTTTGAAAACCCCTGGGGCCGTACCACCAAAAAAGGCGCCCCGATCATGATGTCGGCCATCCTCGACAGCGGTGTATTCCCGGGTATGCAGGGCGGCCCCTTGGAGCATGTCATTGCGGCCAAAGCCATTGCATTCGGCGAAGCGCTCGATCCTTCCTTCAAAACGTACGGCCAGCAAGTGATTCGCAATGCACAGGCCATGGCGCATGAATTTATGCAACGCGGCTATGACATCATTTCAGGCGGTACCGATAACCACATGATGCTCCTGGATTTGCGTTCAAAAAATGTAACGGGAAAAGTAGCCGATCACGCCCTTGGGGAAGCCGATATCACGGTCAATAAAAACATGATTCCGTTCGATCCGCAGCCGCCGATGACCACCTCCGGCATCCGGGTAGGCGCAGCGGCCATCACCACTCGTGGCTTTAAGGAACAGGATTGCCGCCAGGTTGTGGAATGGATTGACACCGTATTGAGTAACCCCACTGATGCAGCGCGGATTCTCAGCGTACGCAAAGAAATTAACCTGTATATGGAGCGATTCCCGCTGTACGGGTAGTTTTGCCTGCTTTATTAGGCATATCGTATCACCCTTCCTGCAAAGTGTATACTGCACAGGAAGGGTGTTTTAATTTTATACCCACCAAATCCGCATTAACGCGACACGAAAAACCGCATTTTATAATCCGTATTCACCCTTCCAACCCGAATATCTTCCAGTTTGCGTTGGACCAGGCGTTTTTTAAGTGGCTTCAGCAATTCCGTAAACAGCACACCTTGAATATGGTCGTACTCGTGTTGAATCACACGGGCATTAATACCATTGAATGTTTCTTCGTATTCCACAAAGTTTTCATCCTGCCAGCGCAGGCGAATGGTATCGGGGCGCTCCACATCGCCGCGGATATGGGGCACACTCAGGCAACCTTCCTCATAATTCCAGGGCTGACCGCTTTCTTCTACCATCTGGGCATTGATAAACACACGCTTGAAGCCTTTTTGCTCGTCGTTTTTGCGGTCAATTTGCTCTGTATCAATGACAAACAGGCGAATCGCCAACCCAATTTGGGGTGCCGCAATGCCCACACCATCTGCATGGTACATCGTTTCCCACATATTGGCGATGAGGGTTTCGAGTTCGGGGTAATCCGGCGTAATCGGCGCCGATATCTTTTTTAAAACAGGTTGCCCGTAGGCAAAAATAGGTAATATCATAAATCGACTCCTTGCGTGTTGCCGGGCTGTGGTGCAAACAAGCGGCCCGTTATCTTACCAAAAATGTTCCTCCATGTATTGTTCGAGAATCAGAGCAGCGGCAACTTTGTCCACCAGCGCCTTATCCCGACGTTTTTGTTTCTTGACACCACTGTTCAAAATAATCTTTTTGGCATCATTCGACGTATTGCGTTCATCCTGTCGCACAACGGGTATTTCGGGAAAAAGTTTGCGCAATTGCTCGGCAAATTTGTCTACCGCAGGCGCAATTTGGGCCGGATTTCCGTCTGGATACAACGGCAAACCCACCACCAAACACTCCACGTCTTCATTTTTGCAGTATTGCAGCAAAAAATCAAACAGTTCCGGGGTCGGCACAGTTGTCAGGCCACTCGCTATAATTTTTAGCGGGTCGGTGACAGCAATACCTGTCCGTTTTAATCCGTAATCAATTGCCAGGATGCGCGCCATAAGGGTGCAAAGGTAGGTTTATCTTGGCAGAAATGAAGGACTAGGCTGCAAAAACAAAAAAAGCCCCCAATCAAACGAAAGGAGGCTTTTTTAAAAACAAACAGGTAAAAAGCGAAAAAAGAATATCGTGCTCTACCGTCTGAGCTACGCGCCGAAAGTTATGTTACTTGCGTCAGCGCGGTGGGACTCGAACCCACGACCCCGTCATCCGAATGAAGTATCTCTTTTCTACGACACCATTTGTTCAAACTTTTAAAACCCAAATTTCAAGGGCAATTGGCATGCAGTGTATTTTTTGTGTAGAAGTAACACTGCATTACGGCACCTTTTTTTCTTTATAGCCGGCGTGGCCTATCCACGCCGGCTTCCTGCACTATAAAGTCTATAATTCTATCGCATCAATCAGCGCTACGGCTGTTTCACCGTTTTCCAGCGCGTCCAGTACTTCAAATACTTTATCTGACCATCCCGCAATAAGTGCCACACCCTGGTCTTGACGCAGGTCGAAAGGCGTATTCCCCAAACCAGCCAGGTCAAACAAATACAATTTCGCATCGGGCGCAACTTTCTTGCGGTAGTCCATCCATAACCCCATCAAGGTTTCATTGGTTCCCTGGCTGTTCCACAATTGACAATCGGTAAACAACATTACTTTATCCACTGCAACCTGGCGTTTCAACAAATCTGCGATCACCAAATGCCCATTCGTGCTGTACCCAACTTCTCCTTCACGACGGTAAAATTCCTGCACATTCGATAACACATTACGTCCTGGCAATTGAATCACTTTCCAGGTATCGCCAAACATCCCCGCGATCACATTCCGGCATTTCGATTTCAACAACATCCCCAGCATCAAGCCGATATCATAGTTCAATACCTTGCTTTTAGCCGAAATTGACTTTTGCATCGAACCCGAAACGTCGCAGGCAACCACCACGGTCGTATCCATATCAAATCCGCGCAAATTCGTGGTACTCGCCATTACGGCATCTTCCAATGCCTGCATAACAGCCGCTGTTTTAGGCGAATCTACTTGAAATAACTCGCGGTAAGCCGCCAGGAATCGGAAAGGCAATTGTTTGGATTGCGCTACCTGTTTCGGATCGGCCAACTGCTTACATACTTTGTTCACGTGCGCACCGGAAATTTGCGCTTCCAGCATATTGCGCAGGTTACGCATCATGGCCATATAGCCTAATTTGCCGGAGTCGATCAATTCCTGCCATTTTGCACGAAAAGCGGCCTTTTTTTCTGCCTCGTTGGCAAATTGTTGCTGCCCCAAGGCCGATAATTCGGTTTCCCAGGTGTATGGCGTTTCCAAAGTACCCGTTGCAATTTGATTAAAGATCGCTTGTTGGGCTGCATCTTTTGCCACCGGGTGCGTCAAAAACAAAGCATCACGCAATTTTACAGCAGTGCCATCGCGGTCATATTTGGCAAATTGGAACGCATCAAATTTATTGAAAGCCATCACAATGCCTTTCTGTACCTGCTTCGACAACCGATTCAATTGTTTGGCCCCATCGCGCTCATTTGCTTGTGCGTAAAAAGCCAACATTTCGGTAATTTCATCCGCACGCTGAATCACGCGGCCGATCAAACGGCTCAACAGATCATCCCCACGGTGTATTTTTGCCAACTCTATGGCCAATACCAGCGGAACAGAACGCAAGTGCATGCGCTCACGGGCATAAATGGCCAGTTTGGCTACAAATATTGGATCATTTTGGGCCACCAACGCACGCAAACGCAACAAGCGCTTATTCCCCGTTTCATAAAACTTGTCGCTCAAGGTAGCCGTAACGACCGCAGCGTACAATTCCTGCGCTGGCGTCATTTTATAAGCGGACGCTCCGGCATGGTTGATTGTTTTTGTTGGCGATTTTACTTTTTTGTTGAAAAACATGCGTGAAGTAGTGATGAGTGAGGAGTTGGTGGTTACTTTTAACATTTAGGACAAACCAAGCATCACGCTAAACGATGTACTGCTTAATTGCTTCGTTTGATGAAACAAAGATGGCGAGGGTGCTGCGCAATAGACTTGCGTAGTAGGAAAATTTGAGATAATTTTTTGAAAATATTTTTTTATTAAGAACTAAGACGTTGATTATCAATTAAATATTTAAAAATAAAAAATCATACTTAGCGCTATTGAGGCTATAGTAACGCAACGTGGTTATGGAAATAGCTGGCTTCTAATCACAACAAATTTTTCACAACCAGTACATCCATCGCTTCAAAGACCATTTCGTCTTCGACTTTAAATTTTCCTTTGAGGTATTGTACGACTTTATCTTCGCGGGGGGTAACGACGCCATCGGCTAAAATGACATCCAGGCATTGATAAAACAGGGGCAAACGGGTTTGTTCGCGAATCGCTCCAATGGCGGCATTGATCAGCGCCGCCGGACTGCCCGCCGTTTCAAAATATCGCGTGACGGTTTCAATTAACACCGACGGATCATAACCGATAAAAATATTGCGGGTTTCCAGCGTTGTACGAAACGCAGCATTGCCGCGTGCGCCATCAATTTCATCGGCCCGACGACAGGCAAAAAGCACCGCGGCGCAGGCTTCGGCCTCATCGGTGATATGTAACTGT
>Ga0247844_1001655_pt1 | contig 39752 bp, 42 predicted proteins | sample LaCtaG_FD_192421 | JGI IMG/M metagenome (GOLD analysis project Ga0247844, IMG submission 192421) | Freshwater microbial communities from meromictic Lake La Cruz, Castile-La Mancha, Spain - LaCruzMarch201714.5m_1 | ecosystem: Environmental > Aquatic > Freshwater > Lake | place: Spain: Castile-La... | reverse complement strand
TCGCCGCGGCAGGCGTTCGGGGGGAACAACCGGGTGCTTGCGCACCTACGCGGCAAAGAAACCAAACAACGAAACAAAACGCAGATCTCTAGTTTTGAAGTGTCCCGCTTCCGGGGGCAGGTCACCGTGATATGGATTCAATAAGAGAGCTTCAACAATGATCGCCCTCGCCGCCAGAGACTCGCTAAATCGATTCGCCACATTCCTTTCGTAACCCTCTCAGATCTGCAGGTCCTCCAGCATCTTTTTCAGCGCTTCCAATTGAACCAGCAACAACATCGAGGTCCAATACGTCCCCCAGCAGAGCACACCGATCAGAAGGGTGATTCCTACCTTCCATGTCACTCGCAGCTTCGGATGCAGCCAAACCATTGGTATCGCGAGCGGCGGTATCGCCAGAAAGGTCAAAACAATCACCCCCGTTTTATGATACCACCGCTCTTCTACTCCCGAAATCGAGAGAGCGGCAGGCCTCGCGGATTCATCAAGAAACTCCATGCAATACCTGCACTTGACAGCCTCGTCTTGGATTTGCTCCCCACAATACCGGCAAATTTTCATGATCGCATTTTCTGATCGGGATTGGACGGCAGCTGATTGCACTACCTCTCGGGTGAATAGCTTCGATCACTGCGGAGCCATACGCAATGCCATACTCTGCAGCGAGAGCGGGATGGAAAACATCGGTGACCGCTAATTGAATTTGGCTCAACCGCAATTTCTGCACACTCACCGGGGAAATTCCGGCGTGGGCAAAAATCGATCCAGCCATTGCGTTATTCACGAGCGGAATAACGTCTCCCCGCTGAATTTCAGATCCAAGGCCAAAGCCCAAACCTCACCGCAATAGAAGCACTCATTGGGGCAGAAATTAGAATTTTACCTCGCCAAAATCCGGCAGGTAGGTGAGCTTTGCCCGAAATTCTGCATGAAAGATGCCCCAGTATCCTAGCACATCCGTTCGTGATCATGTTTTGAACAATCCGCGGTATCCGGTTTCAGAAATCGCCGGACGCCCGGGGCCCTACTTGCCGGTTCTTGCTGAGCAATTCAACCCAGTGAGCGTCACCGTATTCGGGTCTTACGCGCATGCCGAACCTGACGAACATTGCGACATTGACCTGCCGATTTTGACGAGAGACGCCAAAACCACGCCATTGGAAAAGCGCATAAATATCCAGGAGGCTTGGTGGAAGATGCCAAGAACCTAGAGCCTCCTCCCAATCTTCAGCTTTTCATCATTTCCGCTTTTCTCTACTCATGCACCCCGGCTATTTCCCCGTTTTTTTCTGGAGCGTCCTGATCCTCTTTAGTTTCTGGGGCTACGGGGAACTTCTCCGCCGCCGCATCAACCGACCCGAGTTCACCGACCTCGGCTGGGGACTCACCTGCGCTTGGGGCATGGCCATTGTTCTAGCCCTCGGCGGCATTCTGATGGCCTTCCACCTCGCCAAGGCCCCGGTTCTAACAGCCGTCGTTCTCTTCGGCGCTGCCGTCGCCGCCTTTTATCTGATTGGAAAAATCCCTACCGAAGAAACGAAAAGCGCTAAGGGGAACAAGGGTGATCCAAAATCCAAAATCCAAAATCCAAAATCAGCCTCTTCTTTCAGCTTTCAGCTTTCTGGTTTCAGATTTTCAGCTCTCCTCCTCTATTCCCTCGCTGCGCTCGCGTTCGCCTCGTCGATTGCTTGGCCGCATCATATTGATCCGAATGACGACTTGATTTGCTACCTGATGTTGCCAGAGAAACTTCTCTGCACAGGCACGCTCATCGAGCCGTTCAGTTTTCAGCGTGCCGGCACTTTCGGCGGGCAATCAATTCTTCAGGCATTAGTGATGATCGTCGGTGCCGAGCGCAACGGCCACGTGCCAGACCGTGGGTTTGCGATATTGATGATTTTTGGTATGCTTGCTCACGCCTCCCGCGGACTCACCGGGCAACAGGCTTTCGTGCGATTTCTCTTATTGTTTTCTTTTCTTTTCGTGCCCGTGCCACGCATTAGCACCAACGGGGCAATGACTGGAGGAGCAATGCTTATGGGCCTGTTGATTACTCTGGATCGAGCCTTTGCGGCCAAGCCACGAAACTGGCGTGTCTTCGTTCCGGTGGGTCTGCTTCTTGCAGGCACGTGCAGCATCCGTCCAACCTTCACTGTGGTCGCGGGAGGTATTCTTGGCGCGCTCGCGTTGCGGGATCTTTGGAACGGGCGTAGTGAAAAGCACGGACTTTCAGGCGCGATCCTGCCGTATCTTACCATTGGGATAATCGCCCTAGCTGTTCTGGTTCCGTTTATGGTTGTGCTGTATGCCTCTAATGGTACTCCGATGATTCCGCCATTCAGCGGATATGTGAGCAAGGCCTACCAAACCTACTCGTTCCAAGATCCCATCAAGGATTTATTTGGCGCCCTCGCGTTTTTTGCCGCGCCGGAAGCACTATCTATGCTCGCCTTGCTCGCCGTGGCAGGTCTTTTCCCTGCGCAGAAGTCGACCCGAATCATCCTCTGTGGTGTGCTGGTTGCCAGCGGCGTAGTCCTTCACCGCTTTAGCGCGCTGGCGTTCCTAGATCTTTACCGCTATCTCTACCCAATTTTCGTTCCGCTCGGGCTGTGGATGCTGGCCGCTGTGTTAGTGAAATCGGAAGAGCAGGCCCTGCCTGATTCCGCGAATGACTCCATCCGCCCACCCGTTGGCGCAGTGGCTGCAGCGCTGCTGTTGTTCATGATCGTCAATACGCCGTCGGGCGGCAGGGAACTCCGGGAACAGATTGCAGGGCTGCCCGCTCAGATCGAAGGCCCCAAACCCTTTTTTGACCCGGGTTTAAAAAAAGCTTACGCCGAACTCCAAGGGTTCGTTCCCGTCGGCGACAAAATCCTCACCATGGTGGACGCGAGTTATTGGTTTGATTACAACCGGAACCCGATCGTCTCGATCAACGCTGTGGGCGGCTCGTCTCCGCCTCCGGGCATACCTTTTGAAAAGGGGCCCGATGCATTGGCTGCTTATTTTAGGGGCCTCGGAATCCGCTACATCATCGCCGTGGATTTTAACAACGCCGTGCTTCTCTACACCCGCAAGCTTTGGAACGAAAGCACCAGGCCGGAATGGTTCTACACCGAAATCTGGAAACCTCGATTCAATGACTTCATGGATAACATCGATGCTCTCGCTGGACAAAACGGACGTCTCGTCGCGACCGCCGGAAACGCTCGGTTGATCGATCTCGGAAAATAGCCGAACACTCAGCCGTAGTTTTCGTGTTTGGGCTTCGAGTTTTCGAACGAATGCCGAATGAGGGTCGCTACCGTAGGCCGAGGGACTGCCTCGATTAAATGCTGATAAGCAAAAAGCGAAGGCAGTATTCGAGCAGCACCCAGATTCAAACCGGTGAGCATCCGTGCCAGCCAAGTATTGCCGAGAGCGAGCTTATAGGGGGCCGGCGTATAGTTCCAACTCCGGATGTCATAGCCACACTCATCCATCAACTCACGCAACGAGTTGCGGGTGAAAAGAAAGGCGTGCGTGTCGTCCAGAATTCCGCGACGGCCATAGTTAAGCCGCCCGGCCAATGCGAAACTGACGCGTAGAGGAAGGAAAGCGGTATTCGGAACGCTGATAACCACCTTGGCTGCGGGGTCATCGAAATCGCGTCTAAGGCGATCCAGAAGAGCAACGTGGTCGGGCCGTGGGATGTGTTCAATAACATCCATCAGCAGCACCACATCTGCGGGCGGCAAATCGAAGTCGATCGGGTCCTTCAAGTCGTGACAAATCATGCGATGTCGGATTTCCGGTTCCCGACGGAAATAGTTATCAATGATCGAAACGGTGCATTGCTTCGTTTTGGCCAATTCATCGGCGACCCATCCGTTACCCCCGCCGATGTCGAGCACCGTGCTGCGCTCTGGCACAAGACTCATTGCCACCTCGTGGGACGAATGCTTCAAACCAAGTTTTGATTCGTAGCGACCACCGGGCGGCGCAAGGTCAAAGCGTCGACAATAGAAGATGCCTTTTTTGGTCAGCCAGTCGTGCCAACAGCTACGGATACAATCGAAAAAATAACGCCAGCCGTTTACGTGGCAAATCTCCTCGCCGTAATGCGTAGGAATGGGAATTTCCCGAAAGACCGCACCGACCCTCAACATCTGGATCAGGATGTCGGTGTCGAAATGAAAGTCATTCGTGTTGTAATGAAATGGAATCCGTTTCAACGCTTCGATCCGATAAGCCCGGTAACCGGTGTGGAACTCGCTGAGCTGAGCGCCGACGATGCTGTTTTCAAGCTTGGTTAACACCTGATTTCCAATCCACTTATACATCGGCATGCCACCCGCTAGCGCATCATTCTTGCGCAGCATGCGCGAACCAAGGACCACATCCGCGTTTTCCTCCAGAATCGGCGCAAGCATTTCCGGAAGAAATTCGGGCGCGTATTGCCCGTCCCCATGCAGCATGACCACCGCGTGGTAATCCTCTTCGATAGCAATTTGATACCCAAGTTTCTGGTTGCCGCCATACCCCAGGTTTTTTGGGTTTTTCAACACGCGCACGGGCACAGGGCAGGACAGTGCCGCTTTCTGGGCCACCTCGAAGGTGGCATCCGGCGAGGCATCATCGCTGACCAGAATTTCGCATCCTTCCGGCAGTCGGTCGTACGGAATCCGCTGAAAAACGCCCGCGAGATGCGCCTCGGCATTGTAGGCGACAATGAAAATGAGGGATTTCATGAATCTGTGTTTCCTAGCAGCTTAGTTCGCATGTTCAAACGGGTTAACCAGCCTGACGCCGGCGTGTTGGAAATCGGAGATGTTGCGCGTTGCGACAGTCAGGTCATGCGCAAGCGCAGTGGCCGCGATCAGGCTGTCTTTGATTGGCATTGAACGCCCGCTGGCCTTCAGTCGAGCAAGAAGCTCCGCCCAAGCGGTGGCACTCGCTTTATCAAAATCCAGGACGCTGAGCCGTTCACGACCGGCGGCGAACCATTCCTCAAGCTTTCTGCGTTTTACTCCGGCGGGCAGAAGGAGAATGCCATATTCCATCTCTCCCAGAATGATCGGGCTGACGGCGAGTGATCGCTCGTTTTGTCGCAGCCAATCCAAAACTCCGCCGTCCGGGTGCGGCTTGGTGGGTTCGCTCAAAACGTTGGAGTCAGCAAGAAACCTCACAGAACGTCAGTGGATTCGGATTCGATTTCCCGGAACCAGCCCTTGGACGGGCACTCTAGCAACCAGTCAACCAACCCGGCATTCGCTCCAGACTCAATTCGGCGAAGGAGGTATTCCCCTTCTTCCAATCGCTCGATAGCGAACTCCTGCCCGGGCAAGACCCTATCTTGCCGGCGGATAGATGCCGGAAGAACAATCTGCCCCTTGCTGGAAAGAGTGGTGGTCATGCAAGAGTAAGATGTTGTCTTACTTGAATGATGTCAAGCGTTACCGGGCGACGGGCGACTTTTGATTTTGTGCAACAAAGCACGGAGCGGATTAACCAACCGAACCCGGCGCTCTGGCGTTACAGGATTTTCGGCGTTGAGCGAGAAAGCGTTTGGGGAACTTCTTGCGATTTTCAAGCTATTGTCCTTTCCAACCACTGAGGACAACGACCTGCTGAATCGCTTCCCCCCTGTTTACATCGCTGACGTCTAACTTGCCTGTCACCGAGGTACTCTGGGCATTGTAGGTTACGACGAAGATGAGGGATTTCATGGCAGCTACCGGCGTTCGAGGATGTAAAAAGGTAACCGTTGGTTGTCACATGTCGCCACAAGTTGATAGGAAAATTCGAGCCGTTTTGCCAATGCCTGAGTAGCTGGATCGTTGGTCGGAACGAGCAGGAACATCTTGGGTTTCTCTGTCAACGCATCAAACTGCTCTGGGGTGGAGATTTGAATGGTTCTAGTTTTTGTATAAGCCATCATCATCCATGTCGGTCTCATAACATTAGATGCGATGAAGTCGGAAGGCTTTAGTATTTTGGAAAGCGGAACCAGGCATTCTTTGATTTTTAGAAACTCCCTTTCGAGGGCGATTTTCTCTCTAGTTATAGGCAGTTCACTGGAGTAGAGGCCAACAGACACGATCATTCCTGCCAGGACACCCGGAATTCCCCATTGAAGATATTGCGGTGCCTTTGATTGCTCCAAGAGACGAAAGGCCGCCTCACACGGGACTGCCAACAGAAGACTCATTCCTGGGACTAGATACTTTTGGAGAAAAGAGAGACCGGCGTGATCCAAACAATGGGCAGGCATCAGGACATACCAAATGCTCGAACCGATTAACAAAAACAGCCCTAAACCAAACCCGATAACAACAGGTGCTCTTTGTTTTGTTGAAAGAGCTGCTGCGCAAACCGCTCCGAATGCGGATGCAATTACTAATCCCGTAATGCCGATGATACTTGCTTGAGAAAAAAAACGCATTGGAACCATCTGATACCAAGCAGCCCAAGTAAAAGCCCCAGCCGTTCCGAGGAGATTCTTGTCACCTGAAATACGTTGCGCCGCATTTGCAAGACGGTCTTGGAATGCTTCCTGAATCCCGCCATAATATGAGGCCACCAATGCAAAATGTAGCAAAAGACCAGCTGCGATTGCGGTTCCCAATGCAATTGTTAACAGCGCTTTTGTTCCATTGCGATTGCGGAACAAGATCCAAGCGGAGGCCATCACTATTGTTAATGTCAACAATGGCAGGTACTCGTAGGTAGTGAGCGTCTCCAAATAGAGGGCGCACCATGTGGCCGCCAGAATTCCCCAAGCTGGAGTCTTGTTTTGTTTGATTAACAGCGCCAGGCCGAGAAGAGCAAGATTGCGAAACAAGTCCATGTAGACATGCCCGTGGAGAGAGTCAAAATTCGCTAGAAAATACGGATTTGCTACATAAAATCCTGTAGCAAGGCATGCCAGCCGGGCAGAGCCAGTCATTACCATGGCAAGCGCAAGAAATGCGGCAACGGCAAACAAGCTGCCGAGGATGGTGAAGAAGCGGTAGACCACTATCGAGTCGCCTACCATAGGATGAAGGAGACCTGCGATCCAATGGTAGAGAGGAGGCAGCCGGGCGTAGGTGCCGAAGACCTCGAGAGGGGTCCAATCGGCTTTATCTGGACGGACCGGAGGCGGGACGTGATCGGCACGAGGATAGAAAATTGGCAAGCCATAGGAGGCACCAAAACCTTGATTGGAAAAGTTCTCGCCGGCGACAAGAACACTCGCGTCGGACCAGTCATCGCCATGGCTCAACTCGGGCCATTGGAGGCGGGTCCATGCGACGAAGAGGAGAAGAAGCGCTGGCAACAGGAGCCAACGCCACGAGGTTTTGATCGAAAAATTCGCAGAGTAGTCCGATTGAATCACGATCACGACTTTTTGACCGGAACATTCCCCGGCGGCAAGCGGTAAAGCGTAGAAAGATTCTTGAGTGGCAGCTGGCATCGCTGTAGACCAATCGAAACTATGCCCCCGCTGATATCTGTCATCGTCCCCGTTTTTAACGAGGCAGCATCGGTTCGAGAGGTTCTTGACCAGCTTGCGGGCAAGTCGCTGCCCGGCTCGGAGTTGGAGATTGTTGTGGTGGAGAGCAATTCCCGGGACGGTTCGAGGGAGATTGTCCGGTCCTTCGCGAACCGCTCTGGATTCAAGTTGGTCTTCGAGGAGGTTCCTCGAGGAAAAGGCCACGCCGTTCGGGCCGGGATTGGGGCCTCTACAGGAGAGATCCTGCTAATCCAGGACGCCGACCTTGAGTATTCGCTCGATGACTACGAGAAGTTGGTGGCTCCGATCCTTGCCGGCGAAACGGATTTCGTGCTCGGGACCCGCCATACCGAGGGCAACTGGCGCATGCGCCGTTTCAACAGCCACAACCATCTCGCCATCGCTTTCAATCTGGCCCATTGGGGATTCACCGCGTTGCTGAATGTCTCGCTCGGCACACGCATGACGGATCCGTTCACCATGTTCAAGGTCTTCCGGCGATCCTGTTTGGAGGGTCTTACGCTGGAATGCAATCGTTTTGACTTTGATTGGGAGCTCGTGATCAAGCTCATTCGGGCAGGGTTCCGTCCTGTGGAGATTCCTGTGAGCTACCAATCGCGCGATTTCGCCGAGGGGAAGAAGGTGAGCATTTTCAAAGATCCCCCAATGTGGATCGCGGCTTGGTGGAAATATGCAGTAATGGGAAAATGAGCAAGAAATGAGCCGCAATGCAAAATGGCCGAAGCGTATTGAGAAGCTGACGGCAGAAGAACAAGCGATCTCGGACGACTTCATGAATCACTGGCTGAGCGTTCCGCCCAAGAAGTATGGGGCTATAGAAGCGTTCAACCATGGCTTTCCTGCATCCATTCAACCGGATGGCTTTTTGCGAACTCTTGAAATTGGTGCGGGCCGTTGCGAGCATCTCGCCTATGAGAAGCTGACCCCGGATCAGAGACACGAGTATTACGCGGTAGAGTTCCGAAAGAACATTGCGGATACGATTCGCGAGCGCTTTCCCGACATTCATGTGGTGGAGGCCGACTGTCAGGAGAAGCTGGACTTTCCCGATGGGCATTTCGATCGTATCCTTGCTATTCACGTACTGGAGCATCTGCCGAATCTCCCTGCGGCGCTAAAGGAAGCCCATCGATTACTGAACCCAGAAAAGGGAGTGCTGGTTTTTGTGATACCCTGCATCGGGGGTTTGGCTTATCGATTTGCTCAAACAATTTCGGCGGCGAGAATATTCAAGAAGAGATACGGGAGGCCGTATTCCTGGTTTATCGATCGCGAGCACATAAATCCTCCGGACGAAGTCTTTGCTGAGGTGGACAATTTCTTTCATATTGAGAAGCGAAGGGCATTCCCAGCGATACTTCCTCTATTGCATTTGAATTTCTGTGTTGCGGCCGTTGCCCGTCCAAAGACCCTCCAATGAAAAAAGTCTTTGTCACCGGGGCGTCCGGATTCATCGGGAGCAACCTTTGCGACCGACTTCTTGCTCAAGGGAAAGAAGTGATCGGCTGGGATAACTTTTCGACCGGTCAACATCGATTTCTCGAGCAAGCGCAGACACATCCCGACTTCTGTCTGCTACGGGGCGACAACCTCGACGTCGGGGCTCTGACCGCGGGGATGGCCGGTTGCGACACGATTTTCCATCTGGCGGCGAATGCGGATGTCAGATTTGGCCTGGAGCATCCCGGCAAGGATATTGAGCAGAATACCGTTGCCACCTTCAACGTGCTGGAGGCCATGCGGGCCAACGGAATCAAGAGGATCGCTTTCAGCTCGACTGGAAGCGTCTATGGTGAGGCAGCGGTCATCCCCACGCCCGAAGACGCGCCATTTCCGATCCAAACCTCGCTCTACGCCAGCTCAAAGCTGGCTGGCGAGGCATTGATTTCCTCATACTCTGAGGGTTACGGCTTCGAAGGCTATATTTTCCGGTTCGTCTCAATTCTGGGCGAGCGCTACACGCATGGCCACGTCTTCGACTTTTTCCACCAACTCCAGCAGCACCCCGACCATCTGCGGGTTCTCGGGGACGGACACCAGCGGAAGTCGTACCTCTATGTGGGCGACTGCATGGACGCGATGCTCCATGTCATCAATATGGCCACAGCGCGGGAGGCGAAGCACAACGTAGAGATCTACAACCTCGGGACTGAGGAATATGTCGAAGTGAATGACTCGATAGCCATCATCTGCGACGCGCTCGGCGTAAAACCTCAACTGGAATACAGCGGGGGAACTCGCGGTTGGGTGGGAGACAATCCCTTCATCTTTCTGGATACCCAAAAAATCCGTGCCACAGGATGGAAATCCGCCCTCACCATCGAGCAGGGCATCCGTCGCACCGTGAAGTGGCTCCGGCAGAATCAGTGGGTCTTCGAGGCTAGGAAATGAAGATCACCGTCCTCGGCCTCTGGCATTCGCAACGACTCGAAGCGGGAGTTGCTTGAGTCGCTGTTTGCCTAAATATTATGAAACTAACCGGCAACCGCACTATTGTGACAGGGGGAACAAAAGGCCTCGGGCATGCCATCGTGAAAGTATTTCTTCAAAATGGTGCCACAGTGGTTTTTTGCGGACGATCCTCGGATGAGGTCTCAGTAGTCGAAACGGAATTGCGCCAGGAGTTCGAGGGAACCGCGTGGGGAATCATGTGCGATATCGCGTCTGAGAAATCCGTTGAGCGATTTGTCTCCGAGGCAAGGGAACGACTTGGGGGTATCGATACCTTGGTTAATAATGCGGGAGTCATTGGTCCGATCGGAGCGACCGAGCAAGTGTGCTGGACGGAGTGGGAGGAAACGATAACGATTAACCTGCTCGGCACAGTGCGCATGTGTCGGGCCGTGGTGCCCGGCATGGTAAAGGCTGGATATGGGAAAATCATCAACCTCTCGGGTGGGGGCGCAACGGCTCCGCTTCCCCGGTTTTCTGCCTATGGGGCATCAAAGGCAGCAGTCGTCCGATTCAGCGAGACCTTGGCTTTGGAGCTCTTGGGGACGGGAGTGGATGTGAATGCTGTCGCTCCCGGCATGCTGCATACCCGGATGTTGAATCAGGTGCTGGAAGCTGGCGCGGAGGCTGCCGGCGAAAACTATTTTCAAACCGTGAAGAATGGGATTGAGAATGGCACAGCTCCCCTGACCATGGGTGCGGAACTTTGTGTCTATCTCGCAAGCAAACAGAGCAACGGCATTACCGGAAAGCTGATCAGTGCGCAGTGGGATCCGTGGCGGACTTTGCACGAACACCTCGACGAGTTGGCGAAGTCCGATATCTACTGCCTGCGCCGAATCATTCCTGAGGATCGGGATCAAACATGGACTTAGAAGCAATCGTCCCCCAAGTGGCACTGATCGGCTGCGGGCTCATCGGCCAGAAGCGCATGAATCTGCTCCCCGCCAGCAGCGTGACCTGGGCCTGCGATACCGACTTGGGGCGTGCCCGCAAGTTGGCTTCCCAGTCACCCGGCTGCCGCGCAACGGATGATGTTGCTGAAGTGCTCTCATCGGCGGACGTGGATGCGGTCATAATCGCAACAGTGAACTCCGCCCTCGCCGGGATCGCCATGACAGCTATCGCTGCCCACAAGCACGTTCTTCTGGAGAAGCCAGGCGGCATTTGTGTTGCCGAACTTGAAGCACTGGAGGCTGCTGCCAAGGCGAGCGGCTCTCAAGTCCGCGTCGGTTACAACCACCGGTATCACCCGGCTTGTCTCAAGGCCTTGGAAATCTTTCGAAGCGAAGCATTGGGTCCGATCATGTTTTTGCGCGGCCGCTACGGGCAGGGCGGGCGGATCGGCTACGAGAAGGAATGGCGGGCGAACCCCTCGCTGTCAGGAGGAGGCGAACTCATCGACCAAGGCGTCCATCTCATCGACCTTGCCGGAATCTTCCTCGGGGCGTTCACCAAAGTCGAAGGTCATGTTTCCACGCGCTTCTGGGACATGCCCGTAGATGACAATGCGTTTGTGAGCCTGCGAAATGCCGATGGCGCGACCGCATGGCTGCACGCAAGTTGCACCGAGTGGAAAAACATGTTCAGCCTCGAGGTCTATGGCCGAAACGCCAAGCTCCACTGGGAGGGACTCGGCGGAAGCTATGGGGTTGAGCGTCTGACTCTCTACAAAATGCTGCCCGAGATGGGGCCTCCCGAGACAACGATCTGGGAGTTCCCCAGAGGTGACAATTCTTGGAGGCTGGAGATGGAGGAGTTTTTCGAAGACATCTACCTGAAGCGGACTCCGGTTCCCGGCTTGGCAGAGGCGAAAATGGCACTCTCTGTAGTCGAACACATCTACTCACTATGATCATAGCAAGATCCCCACTGCGTATCAGCCTCGGCGGTGGAGGCACCGACCTTCCGTCCTATTACGAGAAATTTGGTGGCTTTCTGGTGGCAGCGGCCATTGACCAACATATTTTCATCACACTGCACAAGAACTTCGTGCCGGATTTGATCGTCAAGTACTCAGAGTTGGAACGAGTATCCGATGCCAGCCAATTGAAGCATCCGATCATTCGGGAAGCGTTTGCGATGCTGTCCATGAACGGGCAAGCGCTTGAGCTGACGTCCATGGCCGACATCCCTGCAGGCACAGGACTCGGCTCTTCGGGCAGCTTCACCACCGCGCTCCTGAAGGCGCTCCACGCGTGGAACCGGAACTTTGTGCATCCGCATCAATTGGCCGAGGAGGCCTGCGAAATCGAAATCAACCGCCTGGGCGAGCCGATCGGCAAGCAGGACCAGTTCATTGCGGCTTACGGCGGGATAACGGCTTTTACCTTTCACCCCGATGGCAGCGTGGAGGCCCGCAAGGTAGCGGTGAGCAACGAGACGATTTACGACCTCGAGGACAATCTCCTCCTTTTCTTTACCGGCTATTCGCGTTCAGCTTCTGTGATCCTCAAAGACCAGAAAACGCGGAGTGAACAGGCGGATTCCGCTATGATCGAGAATCTCCACAAGACGAAGGATCTTGGCTACCGCAGCCTGACTTGCTTGGAGTCGGGCGATACCGTCGCCTTTGCAGGTTTGATGCACGAGCACTGGCTGGGCAAGCGAGCGCGCTCCGCCGGCATGAGCAACGAACGGATCAACGAGTGGTATGACCTCGCAATGGCCAATGGGGCGATTGGTGGAAAGCTGATCGGCGCCGGGGGAGGTGGCTTTTTGATGTTCTACGCACGGGACCGCGCCCACCTGCGCGAAGCGATGGCGAAAGCTGGACTTCAGGAAGTCCGCTTCCGTTTCGACTTCGAGGGGACAAAACTATTGGCGATGGATTAGCCTATGCAAGCGAGCGATCAAATGCGCACAGACAGCCTTCCGCCGGTTGCAATCCTCGCCGGGGGACTGGCCACCCGGTTGCGTCCGCTAACGGAGAAAATCCCGAAGGCGCTTGTCGAGGTTGCCGGGCGTCCGTTTATCGATTGGCAGTTGGAGTTGCTTTCAGAACGTGGCATCGGGCGTGTCGTTGTGTGTGCCGGGCATCTCGGCAGCATGATCGAGGAACACGTCGGCAACGGTGTGCAATTCGGAATTAATGTCACCTATTCGCACGATGGGGAAAAGCTCCTTGGAACCGGGGGGGCAATTCGCATGGCACTGGACTCATTGGGCGGGGAGTTCTTTGTTCTTTATGGGGATTCCTATCTGCCGATCGACTACCGGTCGGTCGCCCGTGCCTTTTTCGCGTCGTCAGTGCCAGGGTTGATGACAGTTTACAAGAACAACGGGCAGTGGGACACGAGCAATGTCTGGATGGAGGGGGAAAGAGTTCGTTGCTATGACAAAGCGGCCAGGCTGCCCGAAATGCACCACATCGATTACGGGCTCTCTCTTTATCGCAAGGAAGTATTCCTTCGCCATCAACCAGGAGACATTTTCGACCTCTCCGGCGTGATGAAAGATCTCGTGGAACGCAACATGATGGCAGCCTTCAAAGTCACAGAGAGATTTTACGAGATCGGCACGGTCGATGGAATCGCCGATCTGGAACGCTACCTCGGGGGCGGGAAACCAGCGATTTTTTTTGACCGGGATGGCATTCTGAATCCCATTGTGATGAGAGGCACCGTGGTCGGCTCACCAAGGTCTGCTGCTGAGTTCCGGATCATGGCGGGCGCGAAGAAGCTTCTCGATGCGGCAAGCCGGGCAGGATTCGCCCGCATCATAGTGACCAACCAGCCGGATGTGGAACGTGGCCTGCTGCCACAAGCAGAACTGGACACCATGCACCGTATGCTGATTCACGAACTATCCCCCGATGGGATCGAGGTCTGTCCGATGGGGTCTGCCGAAGACCGTAGGAAAAAGCCGAATCCGGGAATGATTCTCGACGCTGCGCAGAAGCACGGTCTCGACCTGCGACGGTCATGGATTGTCGGGGATTCCGCCAAGGACATCGAGGCAGGCAAACGGGCCGGAGTCCGAACCATCCTGCTCTTAACCGACTACAACCGGGAGATTCAGCATAATGCGGATTTTTCATTCTCGTCACTTGAGGAAATTGCGAACTTCATATCCACTCTAGCTTAACTTGCATGACGATGACATTTACGACCGACTTTTTGAAGAAGACTGCTCTTGTAGCGGAGAAGATCGATGCCGCTGTGATCGAGAAGATGGTAAATATTCTTGCCGAGGTCAGAGAATGCGGCGGCAGGATTTTTTTCGTGGGCTCCGGTGGTGGAGCGGGTCATGCCTCGCATGCGACTTGTGATTTTCGTAAACTTGGCGGCTTTGAAGCCATTTGCCCGACCGATAATGTCTCCGAACTCACCGCGCGCATTAACGACGAGGGATGGGAGACCTCGATCGCGGAATCTCTCCGGGCGAGTCGCATCAGTTCAAAGGATGCGATCTTCGTCTTCTCCGTCGGCGGCGGAAGTGAAGAAAAAAACATCTCACGCAATCTGGTCAATGCAGTGAAGGCTGCGCGGGAAGCGGGTGCCAAAGTGCTGGGTGTGGTGGGCCGCGACGGTGGCTTCACCGCAGCAAATGCTGATGCCTGCCTGATCGTCCCCATGGTCGATCCGGCTTTGGTTACTCCTCTAACCGAGGCTTATCAGGCTGTTATTTGGCATCTCTTGGTTTCACATCCCGCCATCAGCAAGAATCCGGCAAAATGGGAATCCACCAAATGAACTTCAAAATTAAGATCTTCGCCGACGGTGCCAGTATTTCCGGCATGTTGGACATGATGAATAACCCTCTCATTTCCGGCTTTACTACCAATCCGACTTTGATGAATAAAGCCGGCATAAGGCATTATGAAGCCTTTGCTCGTGAAGCCTTGGAAATGATCACCGAACTGCCGATCTCCTTCGAGGTTTTCAGCGATACCCTTGAAGAAATGCAGCGGCAGGCAATATTGATAAGTAGTTGGGCACGGAATGTTTACGTAAAGATTCCATCGACGAATACCCATGGCGAGCCGACGACACCTATTGTGAGAAATCTTGCGAGGGAAGGTGTAAAACTCAACGTCACGGCAATGACTACACCCGCCCAGGTTGCCGCCCTGCTCCCAGCTCTTGCCGATGGCCCGCCAGCTATCGCCTCAGTTTTTGCTGGACGCATCGCCGACAGCGGACGTGACCCGGTCCCGCTTATGAAAGAGTGCCTCCAATTGCTCGCAGCAACCCCTAACGTTGAATTGCTTTGGGCGAGTCCCCGGGAGATATTCAACCTCGTTCAAGCGGACGAAATGGGATGCCACATCATCACCATGACCAACGACCTGATCGCCAAGGTTCCGTTGATTGGCAAGGACCTCGATGAATACGCGCTGGATACGGTGCGCATGTTCGCAAGGGATGCCGAATCGGCGGGTTATCAGCTTTGACTTCCTCGATTACCGGCCACGCTCCTGAAACGGCTCGAAATGCTCTTTTTGGCTGAACGGTTCAGATCGCTAGACGGAAGCGAAATTGAATTTCTGGAGACCTGTGATCGAATCGGCAATTTACCGGGTCTGGATTGTCCTGCGTGCCGATTCGCAGTTGCAGTTGCAGGTCAGGGATAGATTACGTGATCGCTACCTTTATCTTCGGGAAGAAATCCCGACGTCGAGCATGTTGATTCGAGCCAGTGAGTCAGAAAAAACAAAACCTTGCATAGCAGTAAAACGTCTCGCGAGACAGTAAAAAAAGAATAAGCCCATCTGTCCGGAGAGATCTCCAGAGGGCTTCGACTCAGCTACAGCAGCAAAATCCGCACGATGGTCTGTCGTGAAGTCAATAATTAATGACTGACCCCTTAAGGTCGGTGGGGGAGTGGATGATGCTGCGGGGGGATTGGGCTTCTAGGGCTCGTTGCGAGTTGTAGCCCCATGTGACGGCGATGCAGCGGAGGGCGACGCGGCGGCAGGCTTCGATGTCGCGGGTTTCGTCGCCGACGAAGATGGCTTCCTCTGGACGGAAGTTGAATTCTTTCATTGCTTTCCGGATGACTCGCGCCTTGCCGAGGAGCCGGGAGGAACTTCGCACGAATTCGATTCCAGAGATCTCGTGATTCCGAAGGAACTGATTCACGTTTTCTTCGGAGTTTGACGTGATGATTCCGATTCGGATTCCTAGGTCGGTGAGTTCCTTTACCATCTCAGCGATGCCGGGGAATGGGGCGACGGTGGGCATTCGTTCTTTGAGTTTGGCAACTCCGTGTTGGGCGATTGTGGGTAGTTTGTGGCTCGGAACGCCTAGAAACTTCATGACTTGGCGCGTGGTCATGTCGCGAGCGCGCTCGACGTCGCTACCCTCCAATCTGCGAAAACCATACTGCTGGGACAGGTCGTTTAGAATTTCGAGGCCATCACTGAATGTGTCGGCGAGGGTGCCGTCGAAGTCAAATAAGACAACCTTGACCGGGCCGTCGGGTGGGGCGTGCGAGCCGCTGATGGACTTCGCCTTCCTGAGCACAAATCGTGCGAGGCTTCTCAAACGGATGCCTCCGCCACGCTCGGTAGCTCCATGGTGCCCTTGAATTTTCCTTCTTGCCACGGCTGACCAAAGTTCTGCTCGACCAACTTGGCAATCTGACCGAGCTCGTCGTCAGTCAGCGCAGGTTTGTCGGAGGTTGCGGCGAATTCGACGAGTTGCTCCGCATTGTAGATATTCGGAAGCACGGATGCGACCCGGTCGTCACGCAGCAACCAAAGCATGGCGGCTTGCCCAAGCGTGCGGTTTCCGTTTTGTTCTAAAAACCGGAGCTGTTCGACTTTGCGCACGCCGTCGATGAGCCAAGCGCGTGGACGGTGATTTCGATGGTCGTTCGGCGGAAAAACGGTGTCTTCGGTGTAGTGGCCTTCCAACATGCCGGAGGAATGCGGGACCCGAATCAAAAACATCGTGTCGCTGTTACAGGCGCGCGCGGCATCGTGAATTGCAGCTCCGGGATGCTGTTCGAGCAAGTTGTAGATGTGCTGCATGACGCCTGGGTTGCGTTGTTGAATTGCGCGAACGCCTTCGCCAAGCCATCCGATCGCAGGTCCGAGCGCGACCCCGCCGACTTTGATTTTCCCTTCAGCCTTGAGATCCTCCAAGGTCTCCCAAAGTGCGGCATCCTCGGTTTGCTCCATACGGATGTTATGAAGTTGCAGGATATCGATGCAATCAGTACCGAGCCGCTGCAGCGCGGCCTCCGTTGCGCTCCGAATGGCCGCCGGTGAAAAATCTTGCGGAATCTCACGCTGCCCGCGCCGACCATCCCCGAAGGTCATGAAGTCGTAGCCGACCTTGGTTGCGATGACGATCTCGTCGCGGCAATCAGCGAATGCTTTGGCGATCAGTTCTTCGCTCCGTCCATTGCCGTAGGTGTCAGCGGCATCGAATAACGTGATACCGAGGTCTTTTGCCTTCCGCATAAGGGCCACCGCTTCATCGTCCGTGTATGTGCCCCACCATCCAGTAGAAAGCGTCCAGAGGCCGAAGCCGATCTCGCTTACTGTGACGTCCGATTCGCGAAAAGTCCTGAATTTCATACGTGCGCAAGACTATCGCAACAATCCAGAACGCGCAACGCTCCCGTTGTGAAAAGAGGGCGCAGATGCAGCGCGTCAGGCTTCCCGCTCGACGACTCGCACTTTGACCAACTTGGGATCTTCGAGATCCAGATCATGTTCGAACCAGTCCCTGCGGATGCAGCGCTTGATGTCCGCGAGCGAGCGAGGCTGCCGGGTCAGAAGAACCGCAAGATCCGGATTGGCTGAACACTCCGGCGAGGATCCAGCCTCCAGTTGCAAGCTCGTCGCAAGCAGGCGCCGCAGGCGAAAAAACGGCAAATAATGGTCGAGCTCTAACCGCTCCCGACAAATCAAAAACAAATTCAACACCCGGTCCCACCGCACACCCTCAAGCATCGCCATCCGCAAATCCAACAAATCATCCCACGCATCCCTCGAAGAAACCGGAAACAGGGCGTCGATAATCTGGATCGCATCGCATTTCCAGTCGTGGCCGGAAATCAATGGGCTGGCAGCGGGCGGTGTGGTCATTACTATCATTACCATTGCAGAATGAGACTCAGTTGCAACTGGATTTTAGTGGTTTTCGCGCCAAGCACGCAGAGCCCGCCAAGATTGATGGAGGCAGCTCTGGCGTTTGTTTTCAGGCAAGATCCCTATTGCTTCCTTCGTCCGACTGGCATAAGACACGAAGCCGCTACAGGCGCATGGGGAGAAATGGAGTTCCCGGATGGGAGTGATCCTTGCGGTGGTGGGGAGTGCGGTCGGGTTGGGAAACTTTTTGAGATTTCCTGGTCAGGCGGCGCAGTATGGAGGCGGCGCCTTCATGATCGCGTATTTTGTTTCGCTGCTGATCATCGGATTACCGATTTGTTGGGCGGAGTGGACGATGGGTCGCTATGCAGGTCAGCGTGGATTTCATTCGGCGGCAGGTGCTTTTTATGCGTGTCTGAAACGGCCGTGGGCGAAGTATATTGGGATCATTGGGGTGACGGTGCCCGTGATCATATATATGTATTACGTGGTGATTGAGTCATGGTGTTTGGGTTACGCGGTGAACTTTCTTTTTGGAAAAATAGACTTGGGATCTTCGGCGGAGGCTGGTGCGTTTTTCGGTGGTTTCACGGGTGCAAGCGCCGATGGCTCGGCTTGGGGGTTTGGATTGGACCATGTGGGAGGGTTTCTGATCGTCGTGTTTTTGTTGAACTTCGTGTTGATTTACCAAGGCATCAGCAAAGGAATCGAGTGGTTCTGCACGCTTGCGATGCCGGCTTTGGTGGTGCTCGGCGAGGCAAGCATCCGCGAGCCGGACCGGTTCCAGCTGAGATCGATCGGTGTCTTGGGTCAATTGCGGAAGCCCCAGTTGTGGCTGGCTGCGGGCATGGCATTTCTGGGTGTGGCCGGGGTCGTCGGGGAGGGGACGTTTGGCCTAGGATTTCAGGTTCTGCCCATGGTGTTCTCGGAAATGCCGTTTGGGAATGTGTTCGGAGTTTTGTTCTTTTTCCTGCTTTTTCTGGCCGCGGTTACCAACTCGCTGTCCATGCTACAGTCGGGAATTGCGTTCGTCGAAGAGGTGCTTCAAGTGTGGCGAAAACAGTCGGTCGTGAACCTCGGATCGGTGACTGCCTGCGGGTGCGTGTTTGTGGTGTTTTTCAGCAAGGATCTCAAAGCGCTCGACACGCTGGACTTTTGGGTTGGGACGTTTCTGATATTCCTGCTGGCATTAATACAAATCATAACCTTCTCGTGGGGCATGGGCGTCGACAATGGTCTGCGCGAGGCGCACAAAGGTGCCCGCCATCCAGATTCCGGCCTACCAATCACCCAGCTGCGAGGAGACGCTGAAATGACACTGGATGGCTGGATTGTAATGCTCCTGTCGGTCGGTGCGGTTGTCATCCTGTTTTCTTGGTGCATTTACAAAGTGCTAACCACACCAGAGGACGTGGATCGCATGCACGGATTCGAGGGCGATTTACCGGACCGAGAGTAAGTCCGCTCAAGCAACTTTACAGGTTTAAATGTCAGACTCGCCCGACTGCGGCGGCATGCGTTTTGGTTTGCATAGCACCTCGTATTGGTTTGCTACCCGGGCGCACTTGCGACAGATAAACTGGGGATTCCGCAAAAGCTCGTAGAGCTTTTCGGCCTTCTTTTCTATGTCGCGTTTCGACCAATCGCAGAGCGTTCGTGCCATTTCAGGGATGGCAACATGACTCTAGATTCGCGCCTTGCGCAAGGGCTGATTTTTGATACCTTGGTCTCATGAGCACCCAAATCGCCACAACCCGCAAATCAAACGCTGTCGTAACAGGACTCGAAACTCTCCTCGCAGATTCTTACGCGCTAATGGGGCAAACCCACCTTGCTCACTGGAATGTCGAGGGACCAAATTTTTTCCAATTGCATGCCGCGTTCCAAGTGCAATACGAGGAACTTTTTGTCGCGATCGATGAAATCGCAGAGCGTCTGCGCGCACTTGATACCCTCGCACCGGGCGGGCTCAGCGTCCTAGCGAAAAAGTCGAGCATCACCGAAATGGCCGTTGCCGCTGCTCCAGCCAAAGACTATGTCGCTCATCTGGTGGATAGCCACGAAACCTTGCTCGCAACCGCATTCAGCGTGCGCGAAGCGGCGGAATCCGCTTCGGATCTCGAAACGCAAGACATCATCATCAAACGCATCCAAACCCACCAAAAAACACTCTGGATGCTCCGCAGTTTCCTCAAAAACCTGTAAATAAGCCGGTTTTCGCCAAAGCCCCGGTTGGTTTGTTCCTGCCGGGGCTTTCTTTTTTCCAGCCAGAAAGTAAAAAAATCTTGCAGCAGAAAAAAACAAATCTATAAATATAAATATGTTTATACGTTCGATCCTAATCGGGTCAGGGGCATTGATTTTTTCTTTGGGATGTTTGTCGGCACAAGTGTTGGTGACTAGCTTGGACGATATCACGTATTGGGTTGGGTCTGGGAGCAATCGGGCGGGTTTGGTCGTTGATTGGAATGACGGCACCTCAAAAGAGAGTTTTGCTTGGGGGTATCGGTGGGATGGAGTGGCATCTGGAGCAGATATGTTGTTTGACATCGCTGCGGCGGATGCGGAACTGAGTTTTACCAACGGGGGCACTAGAGGTAGTAACTTTTTCCTTCGCACGATGACTTATTTTGATGGCACTACCGCTCACAGTGGAGCAACGCCCTTGGATTTCAGCGTTTATTGGGCATACTTCGGAGTTGGTGGCACGGCGGGCGGGACATTTGCGCCGGATAATTTTGACTCAGTCGCAGGCGGCGGGAACCTGCTGCCGAACCCATCGGGTTGGGTGTCGTTGCCGACAGGCGCATCGTTCGAATCGTTTGGTGCGCCCGGTCGCTTGCTGTCCGACGGAGCGTGGGACGCATGGGTCTTTGGGGAATTTGGTACACTGCCATCAAACACTGTTTTTGCTGCCGTGCCAGAGCCTGGAAGCGGTGTGCTCATGGCGATTTCTCTGATTGGCGGTATCTGCTGGTGCCTGCGAAAACGGGTGGATAGTTTAATCCGATGCGCCTAATTCGGAGTCATGCGGCATTCACCGTGATCGAAATCACGGTCGCAGTCTCTTTGGCTCTGGTGCTTAGCACGCTCCTTGCGCAGGCGGGGTGGCGAGTTTACGAAAGCTCATCCTTAGCCGTATCGGCGAGCAACATCCGGCAACTTAGCGCGGGAGCGGCGCAATACCTCACAGAGAACAACTATCGTTTTTGGAAATTTCGGGTGGACGCGCCCGATGGGACACGTTTTTGGTTTGGATTTGAGAGCGCCGAAAGCCTCGGACGCCCGGAAGGCCAGCGATCCTTCGACCCGGATCGAGGAGCATTGGCGGGATATGTTCCCTCGGCGCTGAGGCCGGATCCTAGCTTCGCGCTGCACGGCGGTGCCTTCAAACCGAAGTATTCGGCCGGATACCTAGCGATCGGATACAATGGAGTGTTGGGCGGTGGATTTGGGAAAATGTCGCCCAAGTCCTACTGGGACCTCAACCAGCCCTCGCGCGTCGTGGTATTCGCTACCAGCGCTCAGGTGAATACATTTCAGAAACCGGCATCGTCCGCGAAACCAATGATTGAGGAGTTCTACCTCATCGACGAGCGCGAGCGCACGGTGCATTTCCGACACGGGGATCAGGCAATGGTTGCCTTTGCTGACGGGTCCTCCGGCTTTTTACCCATGGATCCTAGCACCCGGGATAAGCGCTTCACAAAGAGCCTAATAGGGCGCTTCGCTCCGGTCGGAAGTACTAAATACCTCGAATAATTTATCAAAAAAACCGAATAGAACAGGAACACGCTCACAACCATGAAATCCGCACTCGAACCACCCCGCTTCAAATCCCTATTCGTTCCATCGACCTCGCGTGACTGGCTTGGCATAGCGATCGCGCTGCTTGTGTTTGCGTCAGTATTCCGTGTGGTGCGGGTGATGGCGCTACCGGAATGGCCGAATTTTGCTCCGGTGATGGCCATTGCCTTTTGCGGTGCATGGTTCCTGCCGGGCATGCTGGCCGTGTTGTTGCCGCTACTGGTCTTGGTCGTTTCGGATATCGCGCTGAGTGCTTATTACGGCGCTGTCTCGCCTGGATTCGAAGATGTCGTGCGATATGCCTGCTTTGCGGGTGCGGCAGCGGCTGGGATCGGTTTGCGTCGAAGCGGTGCTGACCAGTGGGGGTTTCTCGGTGGTCTGCTCGGATCGGCCATCGGATTTTATTTGATAACCAACACTCTGTCGTGGATCACAAATCCAGGGTATGCGCAATCGTTTGCAGGCTGGGTGCAAGCGCTCACGGTTGGTCTCCCGGGGTATCCTCCGACATGGACGTTTTTCCGGAACTCACTCGCCAGCGATTTGATCTTTGCTGGAGTATTTGTTGCCGCAGCACAACTCGTGAAGGCTCGCCACCGTGTGCCGGCGACCGTCTAACGTTGACACACGAACTTCATTGCATCGCCGAGCCAGAGCCGCCACGAACCTTCGCCATGGACGCCGCCCTTCATTTGGACGACTTTAAAATCGCGCCCATCTACCCAGCCTCGCTCGCGAAAAATTGCACCCAAGTCTTGGTGATAGGGGGCGTAGCATTCGTCGATTCCTTGGTCACCATAGGCAAAAAACATCCGGCAATCCGCAGGCAAACTCACCGTTTCTTCCAAGTGAATCAACGTCGGACACTGACCGGGAAGGTGCTCGGCGGTGTCCTCAAACGAGGTAGAAAAACAAATCGCCTTGCTGAAGATGGCGGGATGACGCCAGAGCGTGACCGCCGCGTTCAAGCCGCCGAGCGAAGCGCCAGCGACGATGCGAGCGGCTCGGTTTGGCAACGTGCGATACCGGCTGTCAATGTAACCGACGAGTTCCGATGCCGCGAAAGCCGAGAAACCCCGTCCGCCGTAATCCATCGACAAGTCCAACTCGCGAAGCGACCGCCCTTCTTCGCCATGCCCTTGAGGATGGCGAACGCCCACCACAATCGTTGGAGGAATCACACCCTCGCGGGTCAGCAACCGGCACCACTCATCAGCAGCCCAGTCGATGCCGCTGATCGGACTCGATGTCGGATCAAAAACGTTGTCACCGTCGAACAGATACAACACCGGAAATCGCTGCCCAGGCCGCTGTGCATACTCCGGCGGCAGCCAGACGAACAAATCCCGAGCGCTGGCGAGACGCTCGGACCAGACGCGATCGGTGGTGAGGCGCCCAGCATAACGGTCTTTCCAATCGGGCGCTGTGTGATGGATTGTCGAATCCAACCACGGCGTGAAATTTGCGTTTTCAGGCACATGGCCCCATGCGTCCACCTCCTCACGCTCCCACGCGCCGCGCGTGACCTTGTATTCAAACCGCACGCCCATCGGCACCTCGATCGTTCCCACATGGATGGGTGGCTCCCAGCGAAGCGCCAGCGCACTACCAGGGTGCCAGTTTCCAAGTCCAGAAATGCCACCGGTGATGAACACCGGCTCGTTGGGCGACTCGATCGGGGGAATTATCTCGAAACGGACACGACTCATCATCTCGTATACTAAACTACACAGAACTCATTCATTTTCCTTACGAAAATCGCACCTGCTTATCTACCATGACTGAATCCCGCACACAGCTTCTTCACGACCTCCTCAATGAACGTATCCTCATCATCGACGGTGCGATGGGCACTATGGTGCAGCAGTATAAACTCACCGAGGCGGATTACCGGGGCGAGCGCTTTGCCGACTGGCCGTCCGACGTGAAAGGAAATAATGACCTCTTAGTATTGTCAAAGCCGGAGGTGATTCGGGAGATTCACGGCAAATACATCGCGGCAGGCGCAGACATTATCGAGACCAATACCTTTAGCGGCACCACCATCGCGATGGCTGACTACGGGATGGAAGCACTTGTTCCGGAGCTCAATCGGGAAGCGGCCCGGCTCGCCCGCGAAGCTGCGGATGCCTTCACGGAGCGCCCTATTTTTGTTGCTGGCGCGATCGGACCACTTAATCGCACGCTCTCGATCTCGAGGGACGTGAACGACCCTGGCGCGCGCGATGTGACATTCGAGCAAGTCGTCGCGGCATATCGCGAGCAAATCGAAAACCTCGTCGCTGGGGGTGTGGATATCCTGCTCGTCGAAACGATTTTCGACACGCTGAATGCAAAAGCCGCGATTTATGCCATCAGCAAATTTTTCGAGGACACAGGCACCTCACTCCCGGTGATGATTTCCGGCACGATCACCGACTTATCCGGACGCACGCTTACCGGACAGACCGGCGAGGCATTTTTGAACTCGATCTCGCACTTTCCGATTTTGAGTGTGGGCTTGAACTGCGCCTTGGGCCCGAAGGAAATGCGCCCTTATATCGAAGAGCTTTCGTCGATCGCACCGTTTTATGTCAGCACGTACCCGAACGCCGGCCTTCCTGATCCATTATCGCCCACCGGTTTTCCTGAAACACCGGAATCGCTCGCACCCCAGCTCCGCGATTGGGCCGAGCAAGGCTGGTTGAATATCATCGGCGGTTGCTGTGGCACCACGCCACCGCATATCGCTGCCATTGCGGAGGCGGTGAAGGGTATTCCCCCGCGCAAGATCCCCTCTCGCACACGCACGCTGCGCCTGAGCGGACTCGAGGCATTCACGGCGCGTCCGGAGATCCCATTTATCAACGTCGGTGAGCGTACGAATGTCACGGGATCACCGAAATTTGCGAAACTCATCCTCGCTGGAAACTACGACGAAGCGCTCGCGGTGGCGCGTCAGCAAGTGGAAGCCGGCGCACAGGTCATCGACATCAACATGGATGAAGGCATGCTTGATGGAGCGGCCGCGATGACTCGATTTTGCAACCTGATCGCCGCCGAGCCCGATATTTCATGCGTTCCGATCATGGTGGATTCCTCAAAATGGGAGGTCATCGAAGCCGGACTCCGGTGTTTGCAGGGCAAATGCATTGTGAACTCGATCAGCCTCAAAGAAGGCGAGGAAAAGTTCCGCACCGCCGCGCGCGAAGTCATGCGCTACGGAGCTGCAACCGTCGTGATGGCCTTCGATGAGCAGGGACAGGCAGACAGCTTTGAACGCAAAATCGAGATCTGCGCCCGCGCGTATCGCATTCTCACCGAGGAAGTCGGATTCCCGCCAGAGGACATCATTTTCGACCCGAATATCCTGACGGTCGCGACCGGCATCGAGGAACACAACGACTACGCAGTCGCATTCATCGAAGCCACTCGCTGGATTAAGCAGAACCTGCCGTACGCGCGAGTGAGCGGCGGGATCAGCAATATTTCGTTTTCGTTTCGTGGAAACAACACGGTCCGCGAAGCGATGCACGCCGCGTTTTTGTATCATGCCATTCAAGCAGGACTCGACATGGGCATCGTGAATGCCGGCCAACTCGCAGTCTATGCGGACATCCCACCGGACCTCCTCGAGCATGTGGAAGACGTGCTGTTGAATCGTCGCCCGGATGCCACCGAGCGATTGGTCACGCTGGCCGATGAAATCAAGGCCGGCTCAACGGGAACGAGATCGGGCGTCGCGGCAGGGGCCGATTTATCATGGCGGGAAGCCCCCGTCGAAGAACGCCTCAAGCACGCCCTCATCAAGGGAATCGTTGAGTTTGTCGATGTCGACACCGAAGAGGCGCGACTCAAATACGCCAAGCCACTCGAAGTGATCGAAGGGCCGCTGATGGACGGAATGAAGGTGGTCGGAGACCTTTTTGGAGCGGGCAAGATGTTCCTGCCTCAGGTGGTGAAGAGTGCCCGCGTGATGAAGCGCTCTGTGGCTTGGCTGATGCCATACATGGAGGAAGAGCGTGCGGCAAACCCAGGTCAGCGGGCACAGGGGAAAATCCTGATGGCAACCGTCAAAGGTGACGTGCATGACATCGGAAAGAATATCGTCGGCGTCGTGCTCGCCTGTAACAACTACGAGGTCATCGATCTCGGCGTCATGGTCCCGTGCGAAAAAATCCTCGCGACCGCGAGAGAGAAAGAGGTGGATATCATCGGACTCAGCGGGCTGATCACGCCGTCCCTCGATGAAATGATTCACGTTGCGAAAGAAATGACACGAGAAGGATTTGAAATCCCGCTCATGATCGGTGGAGCAACCACCAGCAAGGCGCACACTGCGGTGAAGATCGAGCAGTTCTATCAGCACGGTGTTGTCCATGTGCTGGACGCCAGTCGGAGCGTCAATGTTGCCAGCGCACTCCTGAGCGATGAACAAAAACCCGCGTTCATGGACTCACTCAAGACGGACTACGAAACGCTGCGCGTCGAGCACGCCGCACGGACGACCTCACGCGTTCTGCTGCCGATCGAGGAGGCACGCAGCCGCGCTTACACCACAGATTGGGCGACAGCGGACATCGCCGTGCCCGCAAAATTGGGCATCACGATCCATGACAACTTCCCGCTGGATGAGTTAGTGGAGTATTTCGATTGGTCCCCATTTTTCCATGCGTGGGAGCTCCGCGGACGGTATCCGGCGATCTTCGAGGATCCTGCCGTCGGCACTGAAGCCCGCTCGCTCTTCGACGATGCCCAGGTATTGCTAAAGCGAATTGTGGATGAAAAACTCTTCCGCGCACGGGCCGTGACCGCATTCTGGCCTGCCAACCGGGTCGGCGATGATATCGAACTCTACACGAGCCCGGATCGCTCGACCGTTTTGTCCAAGTTCCATTGCCTGCGCCAGCAAGCGGATAAGCCCAAAGGACAGCCGAATTTCTCGCTCGCCGACTTCATAGCACCGAAGGAATCCGGCCGCGTCGATTACGTCGGGGGATTTGCCTGTACAGCCGGGCCCGAGGTGCATGACCTCGCTCGCCACTTCGAAGAAAACCATGACGACTATTCCGCCCTCATCGTCAAGGCGCTCGGGGATCGATTCGCCGAGGCCTTCGCCGAGCGTCTCCACAAATGGGCGCGCGACCAATGGGGGTTCGGCCTTAACGAAAACCTCACGAGCGAGGAAATTATCCGCGAAAAATACCGGGGTATCCGCCCGGCTCCCGGCTACCCAGCCTGCCCCGACCACACCGAAAAATGGGAGCTCTTCAGGCTGCTGGATGCCACCAATTACACCGGAATCAGCCTCACCGAAAGCCTCGCAATGTTCCCGGCCAGCTCGGTAAGCGGTCTCTATTTTGCTCACCCGGATGCGAAATACTTTGCCGTGGGAAAAGTCGATCAGGACCAAATCCACGATTACGCGATCCGCAGACAAATGGAGATCCCCGAGGTGGAGCGCTGGCTACGGCCGTATCTGAACTACGATCCGGACAGCGTGCTTACGAAACCTTGCCTTCCCGGAGCAAAAGTGGAATTGAAAGCGTAGTGCCATGCCTGACGTCACCGAGCGAACGCCCATGCTCACTTGCCGCACGTGCCGTGCCGGCATCGTTGAGCGTGCGCTGAAACCGGGCGACGAGCTGAGATGTCGGCGCTGCGGCGCAATGGTCAAACGTGGACACCGCGTCACATCGCTGCACGCTGCATGGGCACTGTCGACGACCGGGCTCATTTTGTTGATCCTGGCAAATGTCTATCCGGTCATGGTTTTTGATGTGGCCGGATATACCCAATCGAACCTCATCATCACCGGAGTCATTGGGCTTGCAGGGCAGGGCTTCAAGGCTGTCGCGGTGCTTGTGTTTTTTTGTGCGATCGCTGCGCCGGCACTCTATCTCGCATCCGTGTGGTATGTTTCAGCTGCTTGCAGCTTCGGAAAACGATGGTTTCTCGTCGAACGGGTTGCCCATTTTGCGGAAAGGATCCTTCCGTGGAGTCTGGTTCCGGTGTTTGCCATCGCGTGCTTTGTCGCCGTCGTAAAGCTCGACATGCTCGGCACTGTCACATGGCAGGTCGGTATCGTTTGGATCCTGCTCCTGTCCATTTGCTGTATCTTCGTCACCAGGGCGTTCGATAAAAACTTCGTAAACGACCAACTCCGTAAGCTGCGATGACTGACGGAACGCGAGTAGACCTAGCGCGCGCACTCGTGGTGTCAGGAATTATCCTGTATGTCCCGGCGAACATCCTGCCGGTCATGACCATGACAGTCACCGGAGATGTCGAACCGCTGACTGTGCTCGGCGGCGTTCAGGAGCTTTATGATTCCGGACTCTGGCCGGTGGCAGCGGTCGTGTTCCTTGCCAGCATCATGGTTCCGTTTTTGAAGCTGGCTTGTATGTCATGGATTCTTCTGCTCGACGGCACGACTGCCTATCCCCGCCAACGCACCGTGACCTTTCGCGTGCTGCACCAGATCGGCACATGGTCGATGATTGATATTTTCTTGCTCGCGGTTCTTACCGCTGTGGGCCAACTGGGGGTGCTCGCCAGCGTCCGCGCAGAGATCGGCGGCGTGTTTTTTGCGGCGGTGCTGCTTTGCAGCCTTTTTGCAGCGGATGTCTATCATCCACGCTTGATTTGGCGAGCCGTGGAGGTAAAAGCCTGATATGTCATCGGACGTGGAACCTAGCGTTGAGCACACAGATCACGGCACAGTGGTGCCTGCACGGCGTGCGAGGATTTCTTTCGCGTGGATATTTCCATTGCTGGCAGCATCCGCTGCCGCATGGTTGCTCTGGAGTAACTGGAAGTCGCAGGGCCCGGAAATCCAGATTCATTTTGATGATGCGCCGGGCATTCAAGGCGGAAAGTCGCTCCTCATTTATCGCGGCGTGACCTCCGGAAAAGTCACCGATGTCCGACTGAATCCTGAACTAAAGGGCGTCATCGTCACTGTGCGACTCAGCGCATTTGCTGCCGGGCTCGCGCGCGAGGAAACCGAGTTTTGGATCGATCAACCAGTCCTCTCAGTCACCGAAATCACCGGCATCGAATCCATCATCCAAGGAAACTCCATTCACGCTCGAATTGGAGGCGGAGATGTAGCGACGACATTTGTCGGGAGATCCGAGGCCCCGCTCGAGCCCTTGGATCGTCCGGCGCTGACGATCCGGCTCAAAGCACCCGAGATCCAGTTCCTCGACCGGGGAACGCCAGTTTTTCGTCGCGGTGTGATGGTCGGGATGGTGCGCGAAAAGACCATCGGCGCAGAGGGCGAAGCGATACTCGAAGTAGCCGTTGACCACGAGCACAAAGACCTAGTCCGGGCCAGTTCGAAGTTTTGGATTGTGCCATCGACCTCGCTGAAAATCAGCCCATCGGGAGTTCAGATCGATATGGCAAGCGTCGCGTCGCTCGTGCAGGGAGGGATTGCGTTCGACGAATTTGTAGCCTCCGGAGAAGGTGCGACGGATGGCAACGAGTTTGCTTTGGAGTCTAACGAATTTGCCGCGCGGGCGGGCGAGGCACCGGTCGATATCATTTTTGATGATGGAAGCGGCCTCATACCTGGATCCACCCTGGTGACCTATCTCGGACAGCCCATCGGATTGGTCCGTGATGTGCAGATGGACGCAGTCAGCCAAACGGTAACTGCCAAAGTCACGTTCGACCCAGCGCACGCCGCACTTGCTCGAGCGGATTCGATTTTCACTCTCGTCCGCCCCAGCATTTCACTCTCAGGAGTCAGTGGTCTAGATACGCTGGTTACGGGGTCTTACATCGCGCTGAAGCCCGGAAATGGCGACTCCACGGCAAGCCAATTTATCGGCCGCTCTGTGAGTGATGAAGAATGGAACACGGCCAATGCGGAACGTGAGGGCGTAGAGATCACGGTGACTGCGGATCGGCTCCCGTCGATCTCGGCTGGTGCTCCAGTCTACTACCGTGGATTGTTAGCCGGATCGGTTCTGTCGACGGGGCTTGGCGATGACAATGTGCCGTCGATGCGAGTGGTCATTCACCGTGATTTCCGGGCTGCGCTGCGTGCGAACTCGCGATTCTGGCGTGTGCCAGCGACATCCGTGAGTGCCGGACCCGGGGTGGTGGACGTGCAGGTGCAGGGGTTGGCGGCATTGGTTCAGGGGGGCATCGCGTTCGATGTGTTTGATGGCGCGGTGGGAGCTCCTGCGGACGCTGCATCCTCGTTCCCATTGTTTGCCAGCGAATCGATCGCGGCCCTGGTGTCGCCACCGGTGCGTATCCAGTTCGAAAGCGGACGCGGATTGTTAGCCGGCAAAACGGAGGTGAGGTATCTCGGTGTGCCGGTGGGTATGGTGGAGCAAGTGATCGCGGAAAAAGAATCCATGGTGGTAGTCGCCCGCTTTCGAGCGGGCTACGACTTCCTGCGCCGTCAAGGGACGACCTTTGGGATTGTAGAACCAGTGATTTCTCTCCAAGGGATCACTGGGATCGAGACGCTGCTGAGCGGTGTCTACATCCAAGCCGTTCCGGGCACTGGCTCGAAGGAGTCGGACTCCTTTGTCGGCGTTGAAACCTCGGACCCGCAGATCCTCGAGGAGGAGGGATTGGAGATCTTTGTTTCGGCTCCGCAAACTACTGTCCGGCCAGGCGCACAAATCGTCTACCGCGATACGCAAGTGGGCGAGGTCACAAACAAGATTGTCACGGCCGATGGCTCGCAAGTATTGCTGACACTTCGTATCGATAAAGAATACGCCCATTTGGTTCGTGATAACTCCCGGTTTTGGGATGCCAGCTCGATCGAGGCATCGCTCGGTTTTGTTAAATTGAGGATCCCGACTGGTGTGATTGCAGGGCCGACAGGCCGGATTGCATTTGCGACGCCCGGTGAAGAGGGGGCGCCAGCTGTTTCTGGGGCTGTTTTTTCGCTGTTTCCGAAGTCCCAAGAAAAGGTGCGTTAGGCCGGAGTGTTAACCGCCCAGCTGACCCTCGATAACATCCGCCAAGATCGACACTCCGCGCTCCAGATCGATGGGCGAAACGTATTCGTCGGGTCGGTGACTCCATCCGTTCCGGCATGGAACAAAGAGCATGGCTGTCGGGCACACGCGGGCCATGAATAGACTGTCGTGATAAGCCCGACTGATCATGCGGCGGCAGGAAAATCCGCGCGCTCTGGATGCAGCCTCGATGGCGTTGACGAGCGTCGGCGAGCAAATGGCCGGAGGGTCGGAGTTGATGGTTTCCCAATCGATATGGACGCCCCGGCGCGCGCTAATCGCTGATGCTGCATCTCGGAATGCCGCTTCGGCTTCATTCCGTGCTTCGAGGTCTGTGTCGCGCAGATCGATATCCAAGGTTGCACGACAGGGGACGCTGTTGATTGCTCCCGGTTCGATCTTAAACACACCAGTCGTTCCCACCGTATCGGGGGATCCCGTCGCGAGCACAGCGCGTTCAACCGCTAGCGCAATTTCCGCCGCAGCGAGTCCGGCGTCGTGACGGTCGGGCATCAACACGGCCCCGGCATGCCCGCCCTCTCCGACGAGTTTCACGCGGAACGCAGCTGGTGCCGCGATCTTTTCTACCGCACCGATGGCAAGGCCATCCCGCTCGAGTATGGGCCCCTGTTCGATATGGAGTTCCAAAAAACCCACGTAGTCGTCGGTGCCGAGTCGGACCGAACTCAAGTCCCCTGAAAATCCTGACTGTTGGCGTAACTCTCGCAGCGTGCTGCCATTGCTGTCTTGCAGACCATCTGCAACTTCTGGATTTAACGCTCCACCCATCAAACGGCTTCCTAGACACCCGAGTCCGAATCGGGTGGGTTCTTCGGCAGTGAACATGATGATGTCTAGGGACCTGCGTGGTTTGAATCCGCGTGCCTGCAAAGCTCTCACGGCTTCAACCGCGCCGAGGACGCCGATGACTCCATCAAACTTTCCAGCATTCGGAATTGCATCGATGTGGGAGCCGGTCGCAAAGGGCACCAGCGTGGGATCACTTCCTTCCCATCGGGCAAAAACATTTCCGACGGCGTCTTCGCGGACTTGCAGCTCCGCAGCGGCGAAAACGCCCTTCAGCCAACTCCGCGCAGCGCGGTCTTCTTCAGAAAACAAGACGCGTGTGACGGCGGGAGCCGGGTGCGACGAAAACCCGGCCAGCGTGTCGATTTCCGCGCAGAGTCGATCGATTTGAATCATCCCATCGGATTCCGGTTGATGTCTTTGTAATACAAATATGTCGCCGGAGATTTGCCCACCGCCGCGAACCACTGCGGGCAATACGGTGCCATCCAAATCGCATCTCCCGCAGCCACCGGATGCCAATCGTTATCGAGACGGTAAATGCCTTCGCCTTCGAGCATGATCAGCCCGTGTTCCATCACATGAGTTTCGACGAACGGCAGGCGCGCTCCGGGTTGAAACGTAAATAGATTCACCGCCATATCGAACATGAGGGATTCTGGCAGCAAAGTTTTGAGCATCGCATCCGGATCTCCCATGAACGCCTGGCCCTGGATCTCATCCGCATTTCCGAAGACCGGTGAGGGTTCGCCGACTAGCTCGTCTTCGTCGAAGAACTTTTGAAAAATCGTGAGTCGGGTGCCGGGCTCCGGACGCTCGACTTCCCAATCGACCCCGGCTGGCAGGAATGCGAACCCGCCTGCTTCGAGCGCCTCGGCATGGTCTTCGATTTCCACGACACAGTCGCCCTCCATCACATAGATAAAAGATTCGACATCCTCGGATTGATATTGGATGCCGCCCTCTTCGCCAAACGTGACGAGGAGCTGCGTGAGATTTGCACCCATGGCGGGAGAAATGAGGATGTTTACCATCGACCCCTCGAATCCGGCCATCGTGCTCGGGACATGACCGTCCGGCGCAATCAATGCGTATCGCTCGGTTACTCGCGTGCGGGTCATGCCATGGGATAAGATAATCATACGTTCCGTGTTAAAAACTTCGCGGAGCCGGGTGGCAAGCCTTGAGAACCATCGGCCGCCCAATTCCCGCGCAGAAAATGCCCTCGCACTTGCAATCCAAGCGACATGCCGACATACGGAGATGTCTTGTGGCGATAGAGCAACTGGTCGGTTGAGATGATTTCCGGGTTGCAATGTCCGAGGATCACAAGGTCTGCAGCGAGGCCGGGTTGCAGCGCACCTTTGCGATCTGCGAGGCCCCATCGGCGGGCAGGGTTGGTGGATGCTGCCGACCATACGGTTGCGAGCCCCGCCTCGCCGTGAAGATCCAATGCCTTTTGTGCGAGAAGCAGGAGCCCGTGTTGGCATCCCATGATTCCACCCCACGCTTCGCGAAACGTGCGGCCGGTCTTGAGCGACTCCGGCGCGGGCGAATGATCCGACCCCACGCTGTCCGCTTCCCCATTAAAGACCATGGCGGCAAGCGCGTCTCGGCAATCGGATTCCCGCAGCGGTGGCGCACACTTTGCGATGGCGTCATGCGTGTCCGTGGCTGTCACGTCCAGCAATGCGTGATGATAGCAGACTTCCACCGTCGCGTTGATGCCTTGGGATTTCGCTTTGTGCACGAGGTGAAGGACCTCCGGGCAGCTGGCATGAACGATGTGAACCGCGCAGCCGGATTCACCGGCCAGTTCAAGCGCGAGAGTCGCAGCGACCACCTCGGCTTCGCGCGGGCGGGAGGCCAAAAATGCTCGGGCATCGGAACCGTGCACCCAAGCGAGATCGCCAGCACGTCGCACGGTTTCAGCATCCTCGGCATGCACCGCCACCGGCAGCCCAAGCTTCGCGGCGATGTGCATGCCACGCCGGAGCGTCTCCGCATCGACTCCTGGAAAATCATCGATTCCGCTCTCAATCATGAACGCCTTGAACCCGACCACTCCACAATCAGCGAGGTCTGCCAGCGATTCGGCATTGCCCGGAATGATCCCACCCCACAAAGCAAAGTCGAGGCAGCTATTGGCCTCGCCGGCCCGCCGTTTTTCCTCGAACGATGCACGATCAATCGTGGGCGGTGAGGCATTGAGCGGCATGTCGATAAAGCAGGTGCCACCCCCCGCCGCCAGTGCCCGCGAACCGGTTTCAAACCCCTCCCAATCGGCGCGACCCGGTTCATTGAAATGCACATGGGCATCAACCGCACCGGGGAGCACCCACTGCCCGGTGGCGTCCACCACCTCGGCGACACCAGCACCCACGCGAGGCCCGACGGATTGAATTTTCCCGTCTGCGATGACAACGTCTGCTTCGATAAAGCCGTGTTCAGAAAGCACACGCCCTCCGCAGACTGCGGTCACATGGTCGGGATTCCTCATAAAACCTGATCCTCCAAAAATCTAGTAAGCGCATCCAGCGCGAGGGCCACATCTTCGGGTGTGGAAAACTCATCCGGATGGTGACTCAATCCGTCCCGGCATCGCACAAAGAGCAGGGCGGATGGTGTGACCGACGCCATGACTGCAACGTCGTGCCCGGCTCCACTGACCAGCCGGGGGCAACTGCCGCCTTGGCGAGCCTCGACCGCGCGTGAGAGTTGATTGGTCAGCGCGTCGTCACACGAAACGGCGGATTGAACCATCGGGAACTCGATCCGGCACGCGAGATTACGGGCAGCCAGTACCGTCTCGATTTCACGAAACGCATCGCTGCAAAACGCAGTCCGCGTTTCATCCACCGCGTGCCGGATATCGACCGGGAATTCGACATGCCCGGCGATCACGTTTCCAGCGCCGTCGCGGACTAGCAGGTCGCCTACCGTCGCCACGAGACCGGGCACGGATTGAGCACGTTTTTCAATGAGGAGGATGCACTCGGCGGCACCGGCGAGCGCGTCGCGGCGCATCGGCATCGGGGTCGTTCCGGCGTGTCCGGATTGCCCATCGATAATCACCCTGGCCCGCGTCTGCCCTGCGATGGCCGTCGCCACGCCGAGTGCCAATCCGGATTTTTCAAGCACCGGACCTTGTTCGATATGGACTTCGATGTAGCCAGCCAAAGTGTGACGGGGCGGCGGCGCCGGAAACTCGGGATGATGTGCGTGCATCGCTTCCGTAAGGCTGATGTCTGCCGCATCCCGAACCTCGCGCTCGCCCGCGTGCAACGTGCCTGCGTAGAATTTGCTTCCCAAATAGGTTGATCCAAACCGCACCCCTTCTTCGTCGGAAAATGCGACCACTTCGAGGTGCATGCGCATCGGGCGGCTGAGCTTCGCGATGTGGTGCGCCGCCAACACGCCCAGCACCACACCGAGCGCACCATCAAACCGCCCTGCATTGCGCACCGTGTCGAGATGCGAACCACACACCAGCACGGGAGCATCGGGCTCGTCCGCAGCCAATCGCCCAATAAGATTTCCGGCGGCGTCTTCGAAAACATGCATCCCTGCGTCGCGCATCCAGAGCGCCACCTGACGTTTTGCGATGGCGTGTGCCGGTGATAGAAACGTCCGCGTCAGGCCGGTATCGTCATCCGAAATGGCCGCCAAGGCATCGAGATACTGCCACGCATTTTCACCATCGGCTGTCATGGCTATCAGCTCCCGCGATACGTGCTATACGACCACGGCGTGCAAAGCAGCGGCACATGATATCCGGCCGCCGGGTCGCTGATCGAAAACCGGACCGGCACGATATTCAGGAATCGGGTGTCACCACCAAAATACTCGCCGACGAAAAATTGCAGTTCGTATTCGCCCACCGCCACCTCGTCTCCGCTCAGTAGCGGTGCATCCGTGCGGCCGTCCGCATTCGTCACCACGTCCCGCAGCAACGTGCCAGCAGGATAGGAAAAAAGTTGGATGCGCATCCCGGCGGCCGGACGCCCGGATGCCGTGTCCAAGACATGCGTGGAAAGTTTTGCCATCATGCTTCGATCAAATCCTTAATCCGCCAGTTTGCAATCCTGCGGATTTGTTCCAGCGCCGCCGACACCTCCACGTCGCGCGAGTGCGTGAGCCGCTCATGGAACGCAGCAAGAATTTCCTGCTTGGTAAAATCCCGGACACAGATGATGAACGGAAACCCGAATCGCCCACGATACTCTGTATTCAGCGCGTCGAATGCCTCGCGTTCGTCGGCCGTCAGCGCATCGAGCCCCGCTGACGCTTGCTCAGACGTGGATTCTGCGGTGAGCAGCCGGGCCCTTGCCAGTTTTCCGGCAAGGGCCGGATGCGCAGAAATGAGCGACAACTTTTCTTCGTCCGATGCTGATACCACACATTGCCACATGGCTCCGCGGAGCGCCGCCACGTCGCAAAATGGCCGCATCGCGCAGGCCCGCTCCGCGATCCACGGCGAATGCTCCCATACGCCACCGAGCGCCGTCACAAAGGCCGCCGGATCGCACGTGTTCAGATCGGACAAATTCATTGATCAAAGTGATAAGCAAATTCCCTGCCCATGACGAAAACAATCCATGTTCCACGGTCTCATCATTGCGAACGTCATACGCCGCCGACACCAGCTCAGTCCGAACGGCAATATTTCAGAATGAATGACCGACCCCTTGGACAATAGATCAACGCGTAATTCTAAAATACGTTGGGCAAGAAACCTATTGCCGTCACCAGTTTTGACGATATTTTAACTCCATGACCACGCTTGCAATCGTCGAAAGACTTGCCTTGGAACTGCCTGAACAGCAACGAGCAACACTTGCCGTTCATATTCTCGATTCATTGCCGGGATTGTTCTCCGAGAGGGACGAGGGTCTCGCAGAAGCACAACGTAGGGATCTAGAGATGGATACGAATCCTTCAGTTTCAATGTCTCTTGAGGAATTCGACCGACAGATATCAGATCGCAGGAGGTAGTGAAAATCCGCTTTCACTCGCGAGTCTTCTCGGAGATCGACGCGATCATGAAATATTATGAGGACATTGCGAATGCGAAACTTGCAGACGAGTTTTACGATGAGTTTCGGCGATACATCATTGAGGCCTCTGAACATCCCGAGCATTTCAATTTGCGGGTTGGTGGATTCAAGCGTGTCAATCTTGAGCGGTTTCCATACAATTTTCTCTTTCGCCAGAAGGAGGATTATATCCGCGTATTGGTTGTGAGGCATCACTCCAGACATCCGGACTTCGGGACAACAAGAACATAGCCCGACAGAGCGATGCACCGCATAGGGGTCGATCCGAGCACTTGATCAAGACCAAGCGGTGGCCGAATTTCGACGCAGCGAATCGCGGGAAACGAGGTCGCTCGAAGCAAAGATGATCAAATGCTCGGACCGCCCCCTGCTCGCAGGCCAATTCGGTCGAACGCATTCTTCGCCCTTATGATTCCGCCGCGAGAAGGCTCCGAACGGAGATATCCTCATCGATCTCCTCCCAGTGAATACCAATTCCAGGACCGATGAGTCGCCAGTTAGCTCGTTGTGATGGGGAGGAATCTCGTAAGCGTGGAAACCATTCGAGAGGCGCCGAGACGACCCGCCCGTCCGCAAGCGTCACATGGAGTGAATCCATATCAACCTCGACGGCAGTGGCCCTCGCATCAGTTTTGACTTTGGCGGTGGGTAGTAATGTGCTCATCCCATTTTTTCCTTATCTGTTGTTCGTGCTTCTCGATTAGTTCTCGAATCTCTTTGAGCTGCTTGCTGAGAAATCCATGTGATTCGGCCAGTAAGATCGGATCCAACCAGAACTTGGCATACTTCTCGGCAGACTCAATATGAACATGGATAGGCTCCTCCGCTTCTCGGCTGAAAAAGAAAAATCGGTATCCATGATCACGGAAAATCTCTGGCACAGCTGCAGGTTATTCCGAGCGACGTTCTGCCGCGAGACCTATTTTGCGAACGTCCGCATTTCGCGATATTCACGCGCAGAGGGGTCGGTCCGAGCATTGGATCGCAACCAAGTGGTGGCCGAATTTCGACGCAGCGAATCTAGGGAAACGAGGTCGCTCAACGCAAGGATGATCGAATGCCCGGACCGACCCCTGCTGTAGCGCATTTCGCATGAGATCGCCCGATCATCACCGAGAAATGCTCAATCATCACTGAGAAACGCCCGATCATCACCGAGAAACGCCCGATCATCACCGAGAAACGCCCGATCACCACTGAGAAATGCCCGATCACCACTGAGAAATGCCCGGTCATCACCGAGAAATGGCAGATCATCATCGAGAAACGCTAGATCACAGCCGCGAGTTGCCAAATCACCTTCACCAAACCACGATCCACGCGAATAGCGCCGGGAAATTTGAGCACACTTCGAATTCCCCGTAACCCATTTTGTAAATTCTGTAAATTCTGTCTGTCTAAAACTCATCAGTCGCTGGATCCGGCCCAGATTAGCACGCGAATTGCTAATTCGATGTGAAAACCACATATCCAAATCCATGACTGATTCCACCACTCCAACAGCAGCCGAAGAAAAGAAAACCCGCCAACGCGCCGAACAGGACCAGATGATGGCTAACGCTATCAGCGAAGCATTGCAGTTGATCGAGACCGCTCGCGACAACGCCGACATTCAAGCGCTCATGGCGCCACGCGGATACGACACCGCCACGCTCGACGACGCGATTGCCACAATGCACACGGCCGCGCAGGCCGGATTCGATGCGCGGCAGGTCGCCATGGGGGTGCTCGCCAGTGCGAATTCCGTATTGGCCGCCGCCGACATGCAGGAACGCAAAGATTTTGCCGACTACCGCGTGATCGCACGGGCGAGTTTTTCGCTCGCTGCCGACCGGCTCGCACTCGGATTGAATGGCACCGCACCCGCCGACACCGAGAAATTCCTCACGACCGCAACCGCCAGCTACACCGCCGGCAAAAAACCACCCTACACCGCCAAACTCACCCAGCGCGGCTACGCGCCAGCCACCATCGACGCAGAACTCCAAGGCCTCAAAGCCGTGGCCACCTTCGCCAAGGCGGCAAGTAACGCAAAGGGCGCAGCCGAAAAGGCAACCATCACCCGCAACGCCGCCGCCAAAGCCCTCAAGGATTGGACCGCCGAGTTCCGCAAAGTCGCAAAACGCACCCTACGCGGACACCCAGACCTCCTCTCCGCTCTGGGGATGTAAGCGAGACGGGGAAAGCAACGAAACCTGCGCCTGCCCCCCCCAATTTCCTTCCTAGAACCCGCGTGGTCTGGTATCCAAATCCGATCGAGGATGAAAACCATCCTCGCGAGTAACGATGAAACCGGAAAACCACCTCGGCACGCGTCAGGAACATCCGAAGCCGCCCGCTCTCTCCATCGTCTCACGACCCTGCCGAGTTCTTCTGCCTCACCTCTCCGTTTATCGGAACAGGATTGCGTTACCCTATCCGGCTAAATCAACACGTAATTCTAAAATACGTTCGCAGAAAATACTCATCCGATGACCATCCACATAAAAGATCAGTATCAGCCTCAGCGTGAGTTGACTGTGGCGCAGGCAAATCTAGAATTGCAAAGTGGCAAAATCTCAACAGCCGCGATGGCATGGAAACCCGGTATGGAGCAATGGGCTCCCATTCTTTCGCTGCCCGAGATTCAAGCTCCTGTTCCTCCCCCGACAATACGAAATACCACGGATATAGGTAGCGCATCACATTTTATCTCATTTTCAACAGACCAAAGGTCGTCTTCAAGGCCAGGAGAACAAGGAACAGCATTTCTTAGGTTCCTTGCAGGAGCAGGTATTCTGTTGGCTTATGCTATTGTTGTAATTACATGCTTTTCTTCTTCAGCCGGACAGAGAGGAACTCAGGCAGCGCCTCTTCTTGGTGCTTTCGTGGGAATAGCGCTATTTCGTAGGTTGACACGAAAAAGAAGTGAAGCAATGGCAATCAAGTATCCTTCAAATGGCTGGATCCTCCATTATGCAAGATCATTTTTTTCTGCTAGCTGGCGGTGGTTGTGACCTGCCCCCCAAAAAGTGGACGTGACAAAAGTGGAGTTCTGCTCAAAGAAAAGGGAGCAGAACAAAATGAAAAGAAGTCGATTTAGTGAAGAGCAAATTATCGGGATATTGAGAGAAGCGCAG
>Ga0247844_1001651_pt1 | contig 39778 bp, 39 predicted proteins | sample LaCtaG_FD_192421 | JGI IMG/M metagenome (GOLD analysis project Ga0247844, IMG submission 192421) | Freshwater microbial communities from meromictic Lake La Cruz, Castile-La Mancha, Spain - LaCruzMarch201714.5m_1 | ecosystem: Environmental > Aquatic > Freshwater > Lake | place: Spain: Castile-La... | reverse complement strand
AATATATTTGGTATTACAATCACGAAAGGATTAAGACAAAATTAAAAGGACTGAGTCCTGTGCAATACAGAAATCAGTCCTTATTTTTAACCCAGACTTAATGTCCAACTTTTAGGGGTCAGATCACTGAGCGAGCTTTTTAATTAGCATCTTGCTACTCTAGAACTATTCTAGGTTTGCGTGAATTGCTCTCATACCTTCTTCAGTTAAGCCTTTAGCAAAAATAATATCAGCAATTACTGCTTCTAAGAAAACTAAAGCTGACAACTCAAATTGAGCACCCATCGGCATGCCTTTTGTTAGAGGGAAGCTATCATCATTACCAATTTGAATGTTTAAATCTGCCACATCAGCCATGACTGATTTAGCCTTCATTGAAACTACCACCAATTTAGCGCCTACTGATTTTGCTTTTTTAACAAAAGGTAATAGAGTTTCCGTACCGCCAGAACCTGAAACTAATACAAGCAAATCACCTGGCTTAATCGCTGGAGTAACGATTTCACCGATCATGTTAACGTTATAACCACTATGCGTTAGACGCATAGCAAAAAAACGTGACACCAAGCCAGAACGTCCTGCACCGCCAACAAAAATTCGACCAGCTTCATCAACTAGCTTACATAACTTAGCAGCGTTAGTATTATTTGTTTCTGCCAGAATTGTATTTATTCTATCTAGAATTAGTTTTTCATGACTCATGATATTTTCCTTAATTATTCAACCATACTGTAAAAATTACTGCATTAAAAACATATCGTTAAAAAAAATCCCGACTCATTACTGAGTCAGGATTTTTTAATTACTCATTCAATAATTACTTATTGGGCTTGCATTAAGCTTGGTTAATTAAAACCAGTACTTAACTTAAGCGTGAGCAATAGCTGTGATTTCAGCAGCAGAAGCAGCTGGATCAGTAGCACCGTAGATTGCAGCACCAGCTACAATGATAGTAGCGCCAGCATCACGTACTTGTGCAGTTGTAGAAGCTTTAACGCCACCAGCAACTGAGATTTCAACGCCTAAGCCTAATGCAGCTACTAAAGCTAAGTCACCAAATGGTGTTTGGCCAGCAGCTTGTTGATCTAAACCAGTGTGAACGCCAATGATGTGCGCGCCAGCAGCAGCAACTTCTTTAGTTTTAGCAGCTTTATCAGCAACGTTGATCAAATCAACTTGTGCTTTTTTACCGTATTTATTAGCAACATCAATTACACCTTTGATTGTACCGATATCAGCACAACCTAAAACTGTACAGATATCTGCACCAGCTTTGTAGAATGGCTCAGCTTCGTAGAAACCAGCATCCATTGTTTTTAAGTCAACTAAGATTTTGTTGTTTGGGAATTTAGCACGTAAAACTTCAAGTAATTTTACACCGTTGTGTTTAATGCAAGGTGTACCGATTTCTAAAATATCCACGTGTGGAGCTACTAAAGTTGCTAATGCAACTGTTCCGTCAAAGTCTAATGAATCTAAAGCCATTTGGGTTAATGCCATGGTGTTTCTCCGTTTAATAATTTTTAAAATGTTACTGATTTATTGCTATTTTAGTAATAAAACCTAATCAAAACCGCACTAAATCTGAGATTAGAATGCAAGGAATGAACGCTTTTACACTACAATTCTTGTCTTACAAAAAACTGGACACTTATAGTAAATGTCCAGTAAATATATGTCAATTCTAAACTGACTAGATTGCACTTTTATTACAAAATACTTACAGTTTTGCGCTTAAAGCAGCTTCTAACTTGTTTTGATCTGCAACAAAACCACGAATACCTTCTGACAATTTTTCTATTGCCATTGCATCTTGGTTTAACTCAAAACGAAACTCAGCTTCAGTCATTTTCGCTGGAGCTGTTTTTGTTGCACCTGTATCTTTCATTACTTGTACCAAAGTACCTTCTGTTGCTGCTAAATCTTGCAACAAGTTTGGTGAAACCGTTAAGCGATCACAACCCGCAAGCGCAATTAATTCACCAGTGTTACGGAATGAAGCACCCATCACCACTGTTTTGTAGCCGTGCTCTTTGTAGTATGCATAGATTGCACGCACAGAGACCACGCCTGGATCAGTTTCTTGAGTGTATTCTGTAGTTGGATTTTTTGCTTTGTACCAATCTAATATACGACCAACGAATGGTGAAATTAAAAATACGCCAGCTTCAGCACATGCGCGAGCTTGACCGAAACCGAACAACAATGTGAGGTTACACTGAATGCCTTCTTTTTCAAGAATTTCCCCAGCTTTGATACCTTCCCATGTTGACGCTAATTTAATTAACACGCGATCTTTGCTAATGCCAGACTCTGCATAAAGTTGAATCAACTTACGGCCTTTAGCCACCATCGCATCTAAGTCGAAAGATAAACGAGCGTCTACTTCAGTAGAAATACGACCTGGTACTTCTTTAGTAATTTCAGCACCAATTAACACTGCTAATTTGTCAGCAGCGCTATCAATTTGTTGTGCTTTAGTCCCACCTTGTGCTTTTGCATATGCAATCGCGGTTTCAATTAAAGGTGCGTATTGTGGCAATTGGCTTGCTTTTAAAACTAATGATGGGTTGGTTGTTGCATCAACAGGTTTAACTGCTTTAATCGCCTCAACGTCACCAGTATCCGCGACGATTGTGGTCATGCTTTTTAATTGCTCTAATAAATTTGCCATAACTTGCCTCCTAAAGGTTATTTAGTGTTTTAACTGCAATTGTAAAAAACATTATACAAATTCAAACACTGTAAATGTTTAAGTCTTATACAAAATTGAGTTGAACATTATATCTTAAAATTTACGCACTGTCGTATGTCGATATAGCTATTCTTTGCTCGCGCTCAACAGATATTCTTGCTAATCGCCTATCTAACGGTAATTGGATTGTAAATGTTGTACCATTTCCTAACTCGCTTACAGCAACTACTGTTCCTCCGTGTTTTTTTACAGTTACATCCACAAAGTACAAACCTAATCCACTACCTTCTGAGGCTTGATGTTCGCTTTCTATGCGGCTAAAACGTTTAAATAACCTTTTAATTCTATCAGGCGCTATGCCAGGTCCTGAATCAGATATTTGCAATCCTATAGAACCATTGTTGGAATTTAAGCTAACTTCTACTGTCGTATCCTGAGGCGAATATTTAATGGCGTTTAGTAAAATATTTGACACCGCACGTTGCAACAAACCAAAATCGCCATACTGCCAAATAGACTCTTCAGAGAACTGAAAATCAATCCTAACATTTTTATTTCTAGCAACCGCGTAAACATCATCAATTGATTGATGCACAAGACTAACAATATCAAATTCCTGAAATTTTGAGGTGTCGGCCATTTCAGCTCGAGAAACCTGCAAAAAACTATCTGCCATATTTAGTGCATGGTTGAGCATTTTTACAATACGGGTTGCGTGTTTATTATTATTTTCTTCATTTAACAGCATAATAGAAGCGCCTATCGGAGCACGCAGGTCATGAGAGATAAATGACAAAGTATCCCTTCTTTCAATATGTAAATCGCGTAAAAACTTAGAGGCTAGACTTACGTTGGATATACGCGACCGCATTAAATCGTTATCTTGTGTATACTCAATATCACTGGCGCTAACACCTAATGAAGCCAAATCAGATTGAAGATTCTGCAAGGCACTATCTAAGAATACCTGGGCAGAATCTAATTTTCGCCAACTCCATATTGGATAAGCGAGCAATATTGCAACCAAAATGCCTGCTGGCGCTATCCAAATATTAAAGAAGTACGGCATGGCGATGGCCGTGACCATAATGGCAAAGTAATAACAAATAATTGCCAATAAAGATTTTAATGGGTTAAGTTTAGGTAAAAAAAGTAAGGGAAGTACAGCCAACATAATATTAACAAAGCAAGTTAACCATAAAGGTGCATTTACAATTAAATTTGAGCTACGCATCGATGCTATAGCATTTGCATGAAACTCAACACCAGACATGGGTTGTAGCAGCGCAGATACCGGCGTAGGTAAGACATCTCCCATTCCTGCTGCAGTAGCCCCTACCAAAACAATCTTATCTTTAAAGTAATGCGTTGGGTATGCCCCAGTCAAAGCATTAATATAAGAAATACGCTGAAAATGTCCAGGCGGCCCTAAAAATTTAACTTTTCGAGCTTCAGTTGAAATCAAACCCAATGAATTTAAAGCGCCTGCTTTAGTCGCTTTTATATTAGGCGGAAATAAACTAACATCATTCGGCAACATTTTTGCGGCTTGCAGAACAGCTTGACAGAAATGCTGTATTCGCGCCTGACCCAGACCTTCCCATAAGTTGATGCTCCGAGCCATACCATCCGCATCTAATTGCACATGCACATGACCTAAAGCCGTTGCATGCGCAACAAGGTCAGTTATTGGTTCGCTCTGCTTGATAGGCGCACCTAAGTATGGTTGCTCAAACAATACGGGCAACACCACATTGCCGGCTTGTTCAATAGCTTGGGCGAGCACTGAATCAGCTTCTGGATTATTTAGGTCTGGTTCAGAAAAAATGAGATCTAGACCAATCACCCGCGCCTGCTCTTGCTTTAACTTATTGACTAAATCCGCATGTACAATTCTTGACCATGGCCATCTACCTATACTTTCTAGACTAGCTTCATCAATTGCCACAATGACGATATCTGCTGGTGCAGTTTTAAAAGTTAGGTAACGTCCTAAATCATAATGGAGATTATCAAATCGAATAAGCAAGCTGCTGTATGAAATAAATCCTGCAATCAGCGCAAGTATGATAGCTGTGAAGTAACGGTCACTAATCTGACTAAATTTAAAATGCACAGTTTAGTAATTACAGTAAATTTTGGCGATATAGCTAATCTAGCGTGAGAATTTTCTGACTTGTGAAAATTTTTGCGGCTTACCATCTGACAAAACTGCAACGCGCCAATAATATTCTCCACTGCCAAACGAGTGTATGATTGATAATCTATTAAATGATGCGTGGCGTTCGAATACCATGTTTACAAAATCAGCATCCCTTGCAATTTGAACAATATAGCGACTCGCATTAGGCATAGATGTCCAAATTAGTTCCGTAGGTGCAAGAGGAATCACAGCCCCATCTAGCGGCTCAACTAACTCTAATAATTTCTCAGGTGGGCGAATTTTAACGGAAAAGGCATGCGTCGCATCTTTACCCTGCAATCCATACTGATCTTGCGCCCTCAGTTTTAAGTAATACTGTCCATCCGCTAAGTTATCAAATACCAAACCCCCAGCTTGAATAGTTTGATCATTCAAGATTTGTGTGAAATCTGCATCGAGCGATAACTGGCTTACCCAAGCGACAGCGTCTGACTGCGGTGCAATCGTAAATTGCACAGGATATGTCTCAATTAAGTTAGGCAAAGCACTTAAGTCAGGCGAAGCAGGCAACACAATAGGCGGCAAAGGTGCTTTACCTTTTTGTGCGATACTCCCATAGCCTTTTGCAAGCAATACTTCCTGCTTGACACCATTCTCATCTGCACTGAATGCTACTTGACCATCTAAAGTTTCTTGCAGGGCAATATCGCCATCAGCCCCTACTCTAAACTGTGTGCCTCGCACTGCCGCAATTGCAGAAGGCGTTTCTACCTCCAACGTATTTCCTACAGCATGTCTTGGGTTAGCTGAAACTTCCGTACGCCCTTTCACTAACTTTAAATTCGTAACAAAAGTTTCTTTACCTACATATTTATAACTTGCTTGAATACTTAAAATAGAATTAGGTTGAATGTCTATATTGGAACCGTCTGCAAACAAGAGTTTCGCAAGACTATTTTTGCCAGTACGCAGTTCATCTCCCTGCACTAACAAATCGCCCTTATTTAATTTTCGCTTCTCATTTACAAGCGTACTAGTCACCGCAACGTCGCCATACACCAGCAGAACTTGGGCATTAGTAGGGATTTTTTTTAGCATTTCAACAGGAATACTAATGACTTGACCTGGCTGCAATTTTTTAGTCAACTTATGTTGAATATGTTGAGACAAAGCTAAAATATTTGAACGCTTATTTAAGTATTTTTGATAAATTCTTTCAAAAGAATCATTTTGATTGACCGTGTACAACCAAACATCATCATGATCAATGCTTTTAGACATCTCGGCAATAGCGTTAATACTCGTACATAGCAACAAGAAACTTAATAAAAAAGTGATTAATTTCATTACATTAAGTCTCATTTCGTTCTAAACGATAACCTTGCTGATAGACTGAAGTCAGTTTCCAGCCAAACTCTGGTGTTAACTTTAGCTTAGTTCTTAAATGACTCACATGCACATCAACTTTGCGCGTTTCAACATCAGCGCTGGATCCCCACACGACCTGCATGAGATGAGTTCTTGATAAAAGAACCCCTTCATTTTTCAAAAAATACCAAGCAAGATCAAACTCTTTATCAGTGAGTTTCACCTCTTCACCCTCTATAAGTACAAGGCGTTGACGACTATCAATCGTTAAAAGGCCAAAAGTAGTGATTGTTTCATCTTTATTATCAGAAGTAGCCCTTCTTAGCAAAGCATTAACACGTACCATTAAAAGCTGACGGCTCACCGGCTTCACAATATAATCATCGGCGCCAGATTCAATCACACGAACGATATCATCTTCTTCACTACGGCCTGTTACAAAAATAATAGGGGGCAGTTTCATAGATCTTAACTTAAGGCTAATCATGACATCAGGGCCTTCCATGTCAGGCAGGTTCCAGTCGAAAATACAAAGATCGTATTGAGAATTAGGGAATTTCCGCAAAAAATCTATCCCGCTAATAAAATGATCAACCTCAAAATTAGCTTCTTGCAACCACTGTTGAAAGGTTTCAGCATAGGCTAAATCATCTTCGAGCAAAGCAATTTTCATTGTTTCATTATTCCCATCATTTTTTACATTCAGAATATTATCACTTGAAATAAATAGCCATGTCACTAGTGATGAAATTAACACTTCTTTACAATTTAGGCAACAAATCTAGTTTGGCAGATAAGTCTAAACTTATTGCAAAAAACTGGCTAATACACAAGCTACAGTGATATCGGCACTTGTGCCTGGGTTAATGCTTCTACCTTTAAGTGATGCATCCCAATCCAGCAATTTCTTTTGTATCAATTTTGGATTATCAGTGGATAAATAAGCCGCCTCAATATCCTGAGCTTCATTCATCACATCCGTCGCTAACGATTCACCATACTTACGGACAACATGGGTATCTAATTGGCGCGCTATAAATCCGAGATATAAAGCAGTGGTAGCCCATGCACTATGTTGAGTTTTAGAACGATTCTGCCACTTATCCTGTGCTTCACTGTAGCGCGAAAGACCAAAGTTAAAAATATCAGAGAATGAATTCGCATATTGCCATGCAATGCGGTCCTGATGTTGTGCTGACTGCATCATTGCCAATAATGTTACGCTAGATTTTTCATGCACATCATTATCATTAACGCCTCCTAGACCAGCGGGACTAGCTAACAAAATGGCTTCAGCCGCGTATTGCGCATCACTAATGGTCAACTGACTTAAGGTATCATTTAAATTTTGCTGTAGTGTTTGTTCCGAATTTATACTAAAAGCGGCATGAATTAGCGGTGCGCACAATAAAATAATGCCTAAATTCGTATTCATGTCTACGGCATTTTTTGTGGCTACTACGGAATGTAAGATGCGCTCTCCTACACTTAAATTTGGCTCTGCAATAACTGCCGCTGAAACATCGGCACTTTTTACAAAATCGTGAATCGTCATACCATGACCGTCTGCAAACACGTGTACATTGCCAGGCTTAAGTGCCTGTAATTCTGCCATACAAGCATCATGATAGGCACTGGCAATTTTTTCAGGTGTCAAATGGCTCCGAAACATTTCAAACTCAAATCTTACTCAAAAAATCATCGGCCAATAACTGCGCAATATTAATTTCTGCCACGCTCTGCAGGCCTCGCCATGCTGGCATACTATTGACTTCTAACACAGAATATTCTCCACTTGTAGCTTGAATAATATCTACACCGCAATAATCGATATTAAGTGCTGACGCTGCGGCTAGTGCCAATTCAGCAAGCACTCCATCGGCATCTACAACTTCACAACGGCCTCCTGCGGCAACATTATTAATCCAACTATTTCCAACACGTTTCATCGCAGCAACAACTTTGCCGTTGATTACGAAAATACGGTAATCATGCGGAGCGACTTTTCCATCAATCATTGGTGATTCAATCAATTGCTGCAAATAATACACACCATCTACAAACTGTTGCATAGGCACAGGCAAAATCTCGCCAACAGATAATTTGCTCACACCTAAACCCTGTGAGCCAAAGAGCGGCTTTATCACCAATAGTTGATTATTATTCGCAGCAGTTAAACGAATGGCTTGTGCCTGAGCTTTAGATTCACAGACCCAAGTAGCGGGTGTATTTACACCATGTGACCTCAATAAGAAACTTGTCATGGCTTTGTCTACCGTACGTTCAATTGCTCGTACATCGTTATAAATTTTCACGCCAAGCATTGAAAGCATGTGCAAAACATTTAAGCGGGTAATCACTTGCTGTAACGTACCGCCTGAAACACCGCGTACGAATACAGCTGAGGGTAATTTTTCAAAAAAAGGGATCTTGACTTGTGGCCTATACTCAGACAAATCTACCACACAACTTTGTAAGGAAACAAATATCCCTTCCACCCCGCGCTTTGCGAGGGCTTGCTTTAGCTGCTCACCATGCCAACCGGGATCATCCGTAAAAATTGGGACTTTCAGAAAATACGCCTCACTATTTATCTGTAAAAGAGAGTTTGATTAGCGCTTCGTTCAATTGACCGCCTTCAAAAATACTCCCAGTTTCAACATTGGTAATTGTCACTTTAGCTGGAGAAAACAATAAAGGGTCAATTTTATAAAAATCCATATTGACTGATTTAAAAACTTCCGCAAAGGTTTTCCCATAATCCTTTGAGGCGCTACTTGGTAGATTTAACGCCAAAGCTTTAGCCGCAGCATCATCGCCTTTAACATTTAACTCTACAGAACCTCCGAATAATATCGCATCATTCGTACGTCCCATGGCGGTCATAAAATCTTTTGCAACTGGTGGAAGAACAGCCAAACCATTGCCGCTTATAATATTTTCTAGTGGAAAATGCAATGTATGTGCTTTATGTAACGCCACCTCTAGCACCCGTCCTACAATTTGAACTACGCCTGCGATACTAGTCGTTGGCGTTAAAATAATAGTCAAATTTTCTGGTGCAATTTTAGTGTCACGTACAATTTTTTCTATAACTTCTATTGGTGGAATTTTGTCAGTTTCCAACACAATGCAGGTGCTAGTAGCAGCGTCCTCATATTCAAGCTCTTTAAATAAATCCTCACGTTGTGCCAATGCGCGAGCAGGGCCTGAGCCCAGTGAAAAAAACTTTTCATGACTCAATGCCCAGCCTGCGTATTGACTTGCTAAGCAAGCAAGTACGGGCTGTTCTGATGTAACTGAAATAGCCTCTGCCCAGCCTGAAAAAGCAGGGTCAAACCTTGTATCGGTTTGTAATAGCACTTCACCCAAACCTCCCATACAAATTTCGGCAATGATACGCCCAGCTTCTGCACTGCCTGCAGATTGAATACCTGCATCAACTATAGTGCATCCTGATTCGTGCTTAGATATTCCAAGAAGCAAGGCATCAGCTTGCTGAATTAATTTTTTTAATAAAGGCGCGCTTAATTGGTTAACACTTAAATGCGCTGGTAATTTTTCAGAGCTTTGCATAACACGTCCTTTTTATCACTGCGATTATTAACGACTGTCTAATAAATTCTTTATCAATTCAACTCTGGCTTGTACTAATTTCTTTGCTATAGCAGAATCCTCAGCTTGCGCGAATACACTACAAATTGGTTCTCCAGCAAAAATAATCTTCTCTTCATATTGTTCAGCGTAATATGGAATATCAACCGCCCAGCTAGGCCATTCAAATAAAGCTCCAATGACTGTCGATTCTAAAGCGTAGACTACAGCATGCGCGGTAGACTGCATATTATATTGAATAGGCTTTTCAACACTATTCAGCGGAAATGCATCTGCTTCAAGACTAGTTTTAAGATGCATATTGACTATATTGTCATCAACACTTTGATACAAATTAGCCGAATACAAGTCAAAAGTCGCGCTTAATCTGGGGTTTATTTCTAAAATATATGCAATATCGTCTCGTACAATGACATCTAGACTGTTTATGCCAAGCAATCCAAATTCTCTAGTCAATGCCTCTGCAGCATATATCACCTGATGCTGAATAGCTGAGGACAAAGCGATCTTACTTACCGCACCACCATAGCGAAATGGCGCTGTAACACAAGGGCTAAGCCACTGTTCATTAAAACCTATTAGCTCTACATGGCGGCTGTTAGCCACAAACAAAAGTGAAATTGAACGGCCATCTACTTGCTCCTGATAATAATAATTATTACCTAATACGTCATTATCATCATTCACTATTTTTATGTGCGTACCACCACAACCTCCCGCAAATTTTTTTAAATAACATGCTGAAAAATCAACTGGTAACGTATTACAAATTTTAGGATAAGCAATCTTATGGAAATTTAGCGCTGGAAAGAAAATAGAAGTGTTTTTTACCGCTTGTACTATCGCTGCTGAATTGCCAATCAAGGGAATGATATTGGCTATTTCTTTCAGTAGTTCAGGTTGCGCTTCGAAACCGCTGCCATAGACAAATCCTAGATATTGGCTTGCGTCTAATTGATCAATAACACTCAATAGTTCATCAGCATTAAATCCAAACCTATCATAATTAACGACAATGGTGGTTTCTGCCAATTCAACTGTTTGCCTATCTGCAAATGCATCAATCGCGGTAACAACATATCCTGCCTGCGTTGCCGCAACGACAAATGGCCTAGCCGAAATAGCAATAGTTAATAGTAAGTTTTTATTCAAATATGTAATTTTTATGCAGTTTTTAGCAATTCACGCGCAAGCCTGAATGCTGACATAAACTCAAGCACCTGCGGCATATCTGCAGCTAACATTTGTTTTAGTAACTGATGTTGCGTCATGTATTTCAACTGACCAATCGCCAGCGCGCCGATACCATAAGTTTGGCTACTTTCAATAGGCAATCCATCACTATTTACCGCAACACCCTGCACACCTAAAGGTGGAACTGCATTAACATCTGCAATGACTTTTAATTGTGCCGCAGATTTTAAATGTGCCTGACTAATCACCTGTACACCTGCAGCAGCCGCACAAACCGCAATGTCTGAATTCGACAGAACATCTTGCTTGGTCAAATCGGTCATCCCGTCTACAACCTGCATATTGATTTGATATTTAGAATTCCAAATCTCAACCTTCTCAGCAACCTCAGTCATTGATTTATGAGCCACTAGTTGCACTACCGCACCTTGCTGTGCTGCAATAATTGCAGCACAACCACCCACGGGGCCAGTTGCACCAAACACACTTAACGTTTTACCAGTCAGCCCCTCATTGAATTGTTTTTTAAGATGAAACTCTACCTCAGCTACCATCGCCGCTGCCGTTGTAAAAGCCCCCGATGGATCAGCAAAAATAGAACACTCAAATGGTGCAAACATAGCTTGTTTTGAAGCATCTAACATCTGCATGGCAAGATCTATATCACGCCCTCCAATAAATATCGCTTCTCGCTTCACACCTGAAGGACTACGTGAAAATATAGCATCTTGTGAAAGTCCAGCCACTTCAGATAGCGCCACATTGGTATAAGGCATGATTTTATCGTAGCCAGCGTCATAGGCCATATTGACATCAAACGGGCTCGCATTCTTAGCCGCGGTAATTAAATGCAAAATACTTTCTTTTTTCATAAAAATTCTCTCGTGAACTGCTGTTTAACGGTTAATTTCTGAATAACTTTAACGAGAATTCATGATTATTTCACTATCGGCCATCATTATCATGATTCACAACACCTAAATTCAGCACCATGATTTCGCCCACTACAAATCATCCAGCTTAGTGTGCAATCTGTAAACGCCGTTTTTAATTGTAACAAATGTCTTTCAGCCTCAATTTCATCTTCAAAAACGGCAAAGCCTGTCGGCCCCCAAGAGCTTTGCCCAAAACAAGCCACGCCAATATCTTTCAAATACTGCAATACCTCTCCTACTTTTTTGCTGGCATACCGCCCACCTTGTGCAGGTGAAAAATAATCACCTACATGAGTCTGTAATTCTTGAATGGCGCTACCAAAAGCAGGTAAATCATGTTCAACTAGCGCTGGCATAGCCTGCATCAGCACGTATCGACACAAATGTGCGGCAAGATTTTCAGAAAATGTTGGTAAATTATTAAAAGCACTGCGCTCTTCATCACCGTGAATGCCAGATTGATTATTATCCAGTATCAGCAAAATGCGCCACTTTTCAGGAAACTCATAGCGAGCTAATAAAGGAGGTACTTTTTTTATAATATCTGATTTTAAATTATGTATTGAAGAATTATTACTTGAAGCTCTTCCTCCATCAATCAATAATCCACCATAATCAAAAGCTGCAATTCCAATACCAGAGCGCCCACCGCGCCCTGTTAACTCAGCAATTTGTAGGGTACTTAAGTTTATTTGATGCAAACGACTTATGACTGTCCCTATTGCCAATGCCAATTGTGTACCAGAACCTAGTCCCGCATGTTCAGGAATAGCCTGCTGAACATTGACACAAACAGCATCTTTTAAATTCAATCTCTCAATGAACTTTTGAGCAATAGTGAATGCCCGCGATGACGATGCCCCCGAAATTTGCATGGTTTCAGAGATGCTTGCTGTAAGCACTTGGCTAGGCGCAGATAGGCTAACACCAATACCGCCAAACTTTCTACCTAACCCACCATGCAAATCAAAAAACCCCATGTGCAGACGTGCTGAGCTTGTGACTTGAATCTCACTAACTGCTTTAACTTTCGTAGGGTTTTCAGTATTCATAAATTTTTCATTAAAATTTTTCAATTGGCTAATTACATTTTAACCAGCTCCCTACATTCTAGCGGACAGAAATAAGTTTTCATATGCATATACCAACACTAAAATAAAATTATTATCCACTATGAATTATCAGGTGACAGCGCCTATTTATTTAGGCAAAATGTTATTAAATTGTAAAAGCAACTTAATTCCACTGTTTAAACATCTAAGGAACTATCATGTCAGTCCACGTTATTCCATTTGAAAATCTACGTAACATAGACGTACCTTCTGTCGGCGGTAAAAATGCTTCATTGGGTGAGATGATTTCTCAGCTATCGGCAAAAGGTGTCCGTGTTCCCACGGGCTTCGCAACCACAGCGGATGCGTATCGCGAATTTTTAGCGGTGAATGGTTTAGACGTCAAAATTAACGCTGAACTTGACGCGCTGAATGTAGATGACACACAGGCCCTCGCCATCTGTGGTAAAAAAGTGCGTAGCTGGATTATGGATGCACCGTTCCCAGCTGCTTTAGATAAAGCAATTTCCGATAATTATGAGATTCTTATTGCAAAGTCTGGCAAGGGTGCAACGTTTGCAGTGCGTTCATCAGCCACGGCTGAAGATTTGCCTGACGCTTCTTTTGCTGGTCAGCAAGAATCATTTTTGAACATTCATGGCATAGAAAATATCTTGCATGCTATTAAAGAAGTATTTGCTTCTTTATACAATGACCGTGCAATTTCGTACCGAGTACACAAAGGCTTTGTGCATGCTGACGTGGCATTATCAGCAGGGATTCAACAAATGGTTCGCAGTGACATTGGCTGTGCCGGCGTGATGTTTACCATTGATACTGAATCAGGCTTTAAAGATGTGGTATTCATTACTTCATCTTATGGCCTGGGCGAAACTGTCGTTCAAGGTGCAGTTAATCCAGATGAATTTTATGTGCATAAACCAACTTTAGCACAAGGAAAACCTTCTATCGTTCGCCGCACTATGGGCTCAAAACTCATCAAAATGGTGTTTTCAGATGCTACGCAAGCTGGTAAAAGCACTAACACGATTGATGTAGCAGCCGCAGATAGCGATCGTTATTCTCTTTCTAATGATGATGTTTTAGAACTAGCACGTTACGCAATGACGATTGAAAGCCATTACGGCTGCCCAATGGATATTGAATGGGGTAAAAATGGCATAGATAACAAGTTATATATCTTACAAGCACGTCCCGAGACAGTGAAATCACAAGAATCATTAAACAATGTAACTGAGACGTTCAAACTCAATAAACACAAAGCTATACCATTAGTGGTTGGTCGTGCTGTCACGCAAAAAGTTGGCGTAGGTCCTGTGCGCATTGTATTAGATCCAGCAGATATGCATTTGGTGCAACCTGGTGATGTATTAGTCGCAGATATGACTGACCCTAACTGGGAACCAGTTATGAAGCGTGCGAGTGCGCTGGTTACCAACCGTGGCGGTCGCACTTGTCACGCTGCGATTATTGCCCGTGAGCTTGGTATTCCTGCGATTGTTGGCTCTGTCAACGCAACTGATATTCTGCGTGAAGGTGAAATTGTTACTGTTTCATGTGCTGAAGGTGAATCTGGATTTGTTTACCATGGCGCATTAGAGTTTGAAGTAAGCTCTCAAGCAACTGCAACACTACCTAAAGCCCCATGCAAAATCATGATGAACGTAGGCAACCCTGACATGGCGTTTGGCTTTGCAAAAACCCCAAATGATGGCGTTGGTTTGGCGCGACTAGAGTTTGTTATCAACAATATGGTTGGTATACACCCTAAAGCCATTCTTAATGTAGATGCAATGCCAACGGCCATTAAAGCGACGATTAAAAACCGTACGCGCGGCTATGCTTCACCTAAACAATTCTACATTGACAAAGTGGCTGAAGGCGTTGCAACAATTGCGGCGGCTTTTTATCCAAAACCAGTCATTGTACGCACTTCAGATTTCAAATCAAATGAGTATAAAAAACTTGTTGGTGGTGAGATTTATGAGCCAGATGAAGAAAACCCAATGATAGGCTTCCGAGGTGCAGCACGTTATATGGCTGAAGACTTTAAAGAGTGCTTTGCCATGGAATGTACTGCCATGAAAAAAGTTCGCGACGAAATGGGTTTAACCAACGTTGAATTGATGATTCCATTTGTTCGCACGCTAGATGAAGCTAAAGCTGTAATCGACATTATGGCCGCTAATGGCCTGAAACGTGGCGAGAATGGCCTCCGTATCATTATGATGTGCGAAATTCCATCTAACGCATTATTGGCAGAGGAATTCTTAGCGTATTTTGATGGCTTTTCAATAGGTTCTAATGATCTTACTCAACTGACACTAGGTATGGATAGAGACTCAGGTATTTTAGCTGATGGTTTTGATGAACGTAATGAAGCAGTTAAATCATTGATTAAGATGGCAATTAGCACATGTAATCGCCTCGGAAAATATGTAGGTATTTGTGGTCAAGGCCCATCAGATCATCCAGACTTTGCTGAATGGCTGGTTACTGAGGGCATACAATCCATGTCACTCAACCCTGATACAGTAGTTACGACTTGGCAACGTTTAACTAAAAAATAATAAAAAAAGCATACCTTAGAAAGTATGTTAGGAAAATAAAATGATAAATCGTACCGTATTTTTTATCTCAGATGGTACAGGTATTACTGCAGGCGCCTTAGGTAAATTGCTTGAGCATTTTCCAAGCACGAGCTTTACCCAAGTGCGTATGCCATTTACTGACACCCTAGAGAAAATCAAGCTTGCGCAAAATGCAATTCTAATCGCCGCCCAAGAAGATGGCGGTCGACCTGTAGTCATTATGACTTTGGGTAATCTTGAATTACGTAGCACATTGAAAGAATCAAATGCGTACTTTATTGATTTATTCAATACTTTTATCGATCCACTAAGCTTAGAACTTGATCAAAAACCACTCAGAGGTGCGGGCATCGCTCATAGCGTCATGGGTAGTAAATACAATGACCGCATGGACGCGGTAAACTTTACTTTAAATCATGATGACGGCATGACCAACTCTGGCTTGGAAGAAGCAGACGTTATTTTAGTGGGCGTTTCACGCTGCGGAAAAACACCTACAAGCGTTTATCTGGCGATGCAATTTGGCATTAAAGCAGCGAATTACCCATTGATTCCAGAGGACTTTGAGCGAGGTAGCTTACCCGCTATTTTAAGCAAACATATGAACAAGGTTTTTGGTCTCACAATTAAAGCAGAACGCTTGCACGCAGTCAGAAATGAACGCAGATCTGGGAGTTTTTATGCATCTATAGAAAATTGTCGTCAAGAAATTGTAACGGCAGAAAATTTAATGCGCGATGCGGGAATTACCTGGGCAGACTCTACAAGCCGCTCTGTGGAAGAACTGTCAGCCATCATCATGGAAAAAACGCGTAAACTTACTCAAAAATAGCATCGAAAACAGTTGTTAATTTCTTCGTGTATAAATTAAATCTCTAAAATACTTGTTGCCTTTTTAGAATATCAACAACAGCCAGTTTTACATTTGACATTTGGTTTCCACACTTTTAAAAACTCTTCTTTACTCATTGCTTTAACATTCAAATCTTTTTGCAATTCATTATCAACAACATTCTCTTGATAATGATTAAAATGTGTCAAATATTTAGCATAAGCCCTGTCGTCTCCCATAAGTCCTGCTAATTTTATCCATAACCATTTTTTAAATTTAAACATAGTAGATCTTCCTTATTTATAACTACGTACAATTCAAAATTCTAATTAAAATAAAAATACTTTAACTGGAGCTTAACATCAAGCTTTATTCAACAATAATAGAATCTATTTTAACGTTGGCAGAATTTTTTCTAAAATTTCTGCAGAATTAGGTGTAACTGAACTACTGAATGCGTAAACTTCCGCTTTAGGCAAAATAACATATTTATAAAAATTCCATTTTGGCGCTTGGCCGGTTTTTGCATTCAGTTGCTTATAAAATAGATTTGCATTGGGTCCTGTAACAGAACTTTTAGTCATCATTGGAAAATTAACAGAATAGGTCAATTTACAAAAATCACCGATTTGCTTGTTGTTTCCTGGTTCTTGCTTAAAGTCATTCGATGGAAAGCCTATCACCAGCAGACCTTTGTCTTTATATTTACTATACATGCCTTCAAGTGCATCAAACTGCGGGGTAAATCCACACTTACTTGCTGTATTCACTACTAAAATTGGTTTATCTTGATAATCACACAGATTAATTTTTTGACCTTGCAATGTGATTAACTGATGATTATATAACTCCGAGCAAGCAGCGTTTGCCATATTTGATGTCCCCAATAATAAAACTAAAAGTATTAGCTGCTTCATGTTTATTTACCTAATCTAGATATTTGAAAAAAATAAGACTGAAAGATTAACGAATAGTTCTCCAGATTACAGGAAATCCAGTAACACTTTAAGTAATACAAGTTTCAGAAAAATGCCTGAACAGGTATTATCTGATTAAATATTAATTACAATTTTTTCACTATATTTTAAGGTAGCATATGCTCAGTAATATAAAAAGTTTACTAAAATATCTCGTGTGGATAGTACTTATTCCAATCACCTTATTTAGCTTGTATACATGGGCTTCACTCAACTGGGTATATTCTTCGGGGGAACGGGCTGGTTACGTACAAAAATTTTCTCTGAAAGGCTATATTTGTAAAACATGGGAAGGAGAAATTGTTTTAGTTTCTATGCCAGGTACGCAGGCTGAAAAATTTTTGTTTACAGTTAAGGATGATGCCATTGCTAAAAAAGTGAATGACTCTCTTGGAAAGCGAGTAAAACTGGTTTATGAAGAACACAAAGGCATTCCTTCATCATGCTTTGGCGAAACTGCTTATTTTGTTCAAGATGTTCATTTTCTAGAAAAATAAAGTCTTTCAATATTTTAATTACATATGGCTGACGAAAAAAACTATATCACACCAGAAGGACATGCCGCGATTGAAGCAGAGTTCCAGGAACTACTCAAAGTTGAACGACCCGCATTGGTGAAAGTTGTTTCATGGGCTGCTGGCAATGGCGACAGAAGTGAAAATGGTGATTATATATATGGTAAAAGACGTTTACGCCAAATAGATAGCCGCTTACGATTTTTAATGCAGCGTATGGATTTAGCAGTCATTGTCGACCCTGCAACGCAACTGGGTTTAGATAAAGTTTTTTTTGGTGCTTGGGTTACCTTATATTCACTAAAAAATGAGTCTGAACACACTTATCGCATTGTAGGCAAAGATGAACTTGAACCGTCGCTTGGATACATTAGCTGGGTTTCACCATTAGCGCGTGCAATGCTAGGCAAACAAGTAGGTGATGTTGTTAAAGTCACCACACCTGTAGGTGAAGAGCAATATGAAATAATCGAAGTTCAATATCAATCACCAAATATACCACTACCTAATCCACCAACTTCTGCCACTCAAGTCATTTAATCATATTAACTTTCATGAGCAATGATCACAGAAATCGCTGGGACATTTTTTGCAAGATTGTCGATAACTACGGTGATATCGGTGTATGTTGGAGACTAAGTCAACAATTAGCCAAAGAACATCATTTACAAGTTAGGCTATTTATTGATGACTTTGCAACAGCAAAGAAAATTATCCCAAGCCTAGATAGCTCACTAATGCAGCAATCAATTCAAGAAGTTGAAATATGTGCTTGGCCTACTTTAGAAATAACGCCAGGTGATGTCGTCATTGAAACATTTTCCTGCACACTGCCAGATGCCTACTTACAGAAAATGGTCATTATTCAATCCATTTGGATTAATCTGGAATACTTGTCCGCTGAAGCTTGGGTCAGTGACCTGCATGCAAGACCGTCACCACACCCTACTCTAAAAATCATCAGGCATTTCTATTTCCCAGGCTTTAACAATGACACGGGCGGATTGATTCGTGAAAATCATATAAGTGAATATAGCATTACTGAAGCTAACATTAAAAAAAATACTGGTAAAAAAAACGAGTATTCAGCAAATGTGCTTAAGATTTCTCTTTTTTGTTATCCTAACGCGCCAATTCAAGATTTATTAACATGTCTACTAGAAAATAAAAGAGCTGTACTTCTGTATGTTCCGGCAAGCGTTATTCTGCCTAAAATTGCTTGTTTTTTTAATAAAAAATCAGTCACTGCGGGTGAAATTTTATCGCGTGGAAATCTTACTTGTCAGGTGTTACCATTTTTAAGCCAAGAAGATTATGATCAACTTTTGAACACATGTGATTTAAACTTTGTGCGTGGCGAAGATAGCTGGGTCCGCGCCATTTGGGCAGGGAAACCATTTATTTGGCAGCCGTATATTCAAACAGAAAATACGCATTTTGAAAAACTAGAAGCTTTTTTAACAACATTTTATGCAGATTTCCCACAAAACCAAATGCTCCGCAAGGCATACCAGTGCTGGTCTTCAAGGCAGATAACCAATGATGTATTGCAAAGTTATTTAGCTAATTTACCCGCAATTAAAGACTACACACTTTCACAAGCCAAGCAATTAGCAACACAAACAGATCTAGCCACTAAATTGATGATCTTCTGCAATAAATTCTAGAGTTTATTTGGGATTAACAAAGCCCTTTTTTTACATTAAATTACAGTTAAGGTATAATGCGCGACTTAGCATTTACACCTACATCTAACTCATAAATCAGCAGAGCAAAATATGAAAACAGCACAAGAACTTCGCGCAGGTAACGTTATTATGGTCGGTAGTGACCCATTGGTCGTAGTTAAAGCCGAATACACTAAATCTGGCCGCAGCACAGCTGTAGTCAAAATGAAGTTTAAAAACTTATTAACAGACACGCCAAGTGAGACCATTTATGGTGCTGGCGACAAATTTGAAGTGGTAATTTTAGAGAAAAAAGAAGCGACTTATTCTTACTTTGCAGATCCAAGCTACGTATTTATGGATGCCGATTATAATCAATATGACGTTGATGCAGAATTTATGGCAGACGCCTTACCTTACCTTGAAGATGGTATGGCTGTAGATATTCGCTTTTATAATGAAAAACCCATTTCAGTTGAATTACCAACCACTGTCATACGCGAAATCACTTATACAGAACCAGCAGTTAAAGGTGACACATCTGGAAAAGTAATGAAGCCTGCAAAAATCGCCTCCGGTTTCGAATTTCCTGTCCCATTATTCTGCGCACAAGGTGATAAAATTGAAATTGATACGCGTACAGGTGAATATAGAAATCGCGTTTTAAAATAAGCAGAAAATATTTTCTTTACGATGTACAACAAGAAGGGAGCATTTGCTCCCTTTTTTTATGTTGAAATTGACTTTATATTAGTTAATCAAGCTATCATGTGATTGATATTATTGTTCTTGACATCCTCCCCGCCGTAAAGAGAGGGGATTCCTACGGGTTCACGCGATGACTTGCGGCTACCTTCGGCGGGTTCGTGCTTCACTGTGCGGTCTTGTTACACCGTCACTCCACACGCTAACACGGCATGTCCTGCCGCTAATATATTGATTGCACCGACTAAATCAGCATTTTCAGCATAGCCACATTCCACACACTCAAACTTTGCTTGTGTGAGGCGGTTTTCTTTGGCTACGTGCTGACAGCACGGGCAAGTACGGCTGGTGTTGCGCGGATTGACCGCTATTACACTGCCTCCAGCCCATGCCTGTTTGTATTCAAGCTGCCGCCTGAACTCGAACCAGACTTGGTCTAGGATAGAACGATTCAAGCCTGATTTTGCTTTAACGTTCCGCCCTTTGGCTTCAATTGTACCTTTAGCACTTTTGCTCATATTGCTAATCTGCAAATCTTCTATCACTATCATGGTGTGGTTTTGGCTGATGGTGGTCGTCGTTTTGTGCAGGTAGTCTTTCCTGATATTCGCAATGGTGCTGTGTAGTTTACTGATTTTGCCTTTCTGTTTTTTCCAATGACTACTGAATTTAACCTTGCGGCTTAGCGCGCGTTGATACCGCGCTAATCTGGTTTGTTTTTGTTTGAAGCTGTTGACGGCTTCAAAGACTTGTCCTGTGCTAAGGGTGGCAAAGCGGGCGACGCCTACGTCCACACCAACGATGCTGGTTGTGGTGTGTTCTGTTTGCGCAACTTCACGCTCGGTTTGGATGCTGGCATACCACTTACCGCCTTTTTGTGAGACAGTGATGTTTTTAGCTACCCCTAACATCTCTCGGCTATTTCGATAGCGTATCCAGCCTAGTTTGGGCAGAAAGAGGCGGTTGTTGTGTTGCTCAAGTTTGAATCCTTGTGGAAATCTAAAACTGTCACTCATGCCTTTCTTTTTGAACTTGGGGAAGTCGGCACGTTTAGCAAAGAAGTTTCTAAAACTGGATTCAAGATTTTTAAGGGCTTGTTGAAGCGTTTGACTGGGTGCATCTTTTAGCCAAACGACTTCGTCTTTCCATTGAGGCAACAAGTTAGCTATTTTGGTGTAGCCAAACTTGAAGGTGTTGTTTGCTTGGTATTGTGCATTTTGCCATGCCAATGCTTTGTTATAGACCACACGACAACAGCCTGCGTATTGACGCATAGCACGGGTTTGTTCGCCGTTCGGCATGAGTTCAAATTTGTAGGCTTGCAAGCGCTTCATGGTTAAATCATACTTGGTCTATGAGAAATAACAATGACATTAGACATGGTAGGCACTGTGTATTTTTAATGCACGTGCATTTGGTATTTGTGACTAAATATAGGCGTGAAGTGTTTACTCAAATTATATTAGACGAGTTGCGTCCGATATTTGCGGCGGTGTGTAAAGACTTTGAAGCCGAGTTGGTGGAGTTTGACGGTGAGGATGACCATGTGCATCTTTTGGTGAATTATCCGCCTAAAGTGGCTATTTCCATGTTAGTCAATAGCTTAAAGGGGGTATCTAGCCGCATGATACGCAAAAAGAACTATCCAAGTATTACCAAGAAGTTGTGGGGCGGCGCACTCTGGTCACCTAGCTATTTCGCAGGAAGTTGTGGCGGCGCACCGATTGCAATTATTCGGCAGTATATTGAGCAACAACAAACACCGCATTGAACGGCTTCGCCGTTCGCGCTTACATTCCCGCCCTAAAAGACGAGGTTTTACGCGCTAACTGATAAAATAGTTTTATAATTATCTAGTACTTGGCAAACCTAACGTTCAAGCGGGGGAGAAAATATGACACATTTAGATAGAAATGCATGTAATGAAGCATTTGAAGTCTTATGCAATGAAGTGCGTAGCAATGAGAATATGGATATCGCAGAGTGTAAATATTGGCTTTTTGAGCGTGGTTATAGAGCAGCTGTACAAGAGCTGATGGATATTGCGGAAACAAGGACACAATCTAAAAAATTTGTTTCGCCAAATCTTCAAAGTCTTGCTGAAAGACTTATTAGCGCAACAGATTGTGTATAACATGTAAGCAATACGCTAATGAGCGTCTCTGAGGTACGACCACATGAACGATAAACAATTAGTCGCTTTACAGGCCGCAAAATACGTTAAAAGCGGAATGCTGGTTGGACTCGGCACAGGCTCGACTGCCAATTACTTTATTGAAGAACTCGCTCGCCGCCAGCGTAGCGATGGCTTAAAAATATCTACTGTGGCCAGCTCTTACGTTAGCGAAGAGTACGCTAAATCACTATATTTACCCACCGTTACTTTTGATAGCATTCACTCGGTTGATTTGTACGTTGATGGTGCTGATGAAATCACACCTGAAATGACATTACTTAAAGGTCGAGGCAGTGATTTAGTAAAAGAGAAATTGCTTGCGAAAGCAGCAACACAGTTTATTGTAGTTGCCGATTCCAGCAAGTTGGTCAATCATATTGGTCAAAACTTTTCCATTCCTATTGAAGTCATTCCTTTTGCATGGCAACTTGCGAAAAAAAGCCTTGAAGCTTTAGGTGGCGTTGGCCATTTACGCCCAAATGAAGCTAAAGATGACTTTTGGATGACCTCTCATGGAAGCTATGTACTCGATATGAAGTTTGATAAAAATCTGACAGCAAGCGATTTGAATACAATGCTCAACAATGTTCCAGGTGTTGTAGAACATGGCATTTTCCTAAACCTTGCTGATGCTACATTAATCGCTGAAAATGGTGCAGTGATTGAGCATTGGATTTAAAAAATACAGCATTGAAAACAAATATGAGAATACTCCAATCATGAATCGAACCATGCAGCCAATCATGCGATTGCTTTTCATGGCATACATTTTGTTTTTTATCACAAGCTGCAAACCAACAGACCCTTTAAATTCAGCACCAAATATAGATCCCAATAAAAAAGAGATTGTATTTGTTACGCATAATGGCCCTACTACCTATTACCTAGACAATGAAAATCAGCCTGCTGGAATGGAATATGATTTAGCAGCCCTGTTTGTCAAAGAGTATTTTCCTGGATATGAAGTTCGTTTTTTATTAGTCAACAGTATTAGCGATGTGATTCCTAGCCTACTTAAAGGGAAGGCGCATATTGCGGCTGCTAATTTAAGTATTACCAATATGCGCAAGCATCTTGTGCTTTTCTCGAGCGCTTATCAGGAAACTCAACAACAGCTCATTTTCAACAATGAAGTAAATAAAAAACCAAAAGGTATTAGTGGGTTATACGATAAAAAAATTGCTGTGCCACTAGGCACAAGCTACGCGGAGCGTTTAGCAGAAATACAAAAAAAACACCCTATGCTTAAATGGCATAGTATCAGTCAAACTAATACGGAGTCACTATTAGAAGAAGTGGCTGATGGTTTGCTTGATTTTTCAGTCGCAGATAGCTATTTAGCCGCGCTAATGCAAAATTACCACCCAAACTTAGAAGTTGCCATGCCGCTTGGGCCAACGGATAAGATTGCTTGGGCAATGTCAAAGAATACTGATCCACAGTTAATAATTAAAATAAATGAATTTTTTGCCAAAATAAAGAAGGAAGGCACATTACGTAACTTATTAGATCGCCATTATGGTCATAACAAGCGGCTAAATACACTAGATGTGACAACCTTTCTTGAGCGTAGCAATACCTTGCTGCCAAAATATATTCACCTATTTAAGCAAGCACAAGATATTACAGGCTTAGATTGGCGTTTTCTCGCGGCTGTCAGCTACAGAGAATCTCACTGGGATACTTACAATACATCGCCCACAAACGTGCGTGGATTAATGATGCTGACTGAAAGCACAGCCGATTTAATGGGTGTAACTGACCGGTTAGATCCAAAACAAAGCATTCCTGCTGGCGCCAAATATTTATTAAAACTAAGAGATACTGTACCAGAACGTATTCCTGAGCCAGATAGAACTTATATGGCACTGGCTGCTTATAATATTGGCTATGCGCATGTTGAAGACGCTCGTGTACTGGCTAAACGTCTTAACCTAAACCCTGACAGCTGGGCAGACGTAAAGAAAACCCTGGTGTTGCTAAAAAATCCTGACTACTATACCACGCTTAAATATGGCTATGCCAGCGGTGGCGCACCTGTTATTTTTGTAGAATCTGTGCGTAGTTACCAACGCATTTTGGAGCGCTATCAACCCAGCCATAATCTAGACAACAATACATTTAAGATTGCATTGGCGAATTAAGCTTAGCGGTGGCTAACCACCACCAATGAAAATCAGCTGACTTTTATGACCGCAAGATTGTTCATATATGGACGTAGCACTTCAGGCACTGTCACGCTACCATCTACATTTTGATAATTCTCTAGCACCGCCACCAAGGTTCGCCCTACTGCCAAACCAGAACCATTGAGCGTATGCACTAATTCAGGTTTGCCATTTTCACTTCTAAAACGTGCTTGTAAACGTCGCGCTTGGAAAGCTTCACAGTTTGAAACAGATGAAATTTCACGGTAAGTATTTTGCGCAGGCAACCAAACTTCTAAATCATAAGTTTTAGTCGAGCCGAAGCCCATGTCGCCTGTGCAGAGAGAAACTACCCGATATGGTAGACCTAAAGCTTGTAAAATATTCTCAGCATGACCTACCATCTCTTCAAGCGCGGCATAGCTGGTATCAGGATGTACGATTTGCACCATCTCAACTTTATCAAATTGGTGCTGGCGTATCATGCCTTTAGTGTCGCGCCCGTAAGAGCCTGCCTCGGAGCGGAAGCAAGGTGTATGGGCGGTAATCTTGATAGGCAAGGCTTCTAGCGGCACAATAGTATCGCGCACAGTGTTAGTGAGCGTTACTTCGGATGTTGGAATCAAGTACAATTTGCTACCATTGTGATTTAAGCTAAATAAATCTTCTTCAAACTTCGGCAATTGACCTGTACCAGTGAGCGTTTCAGCGTTTACTAAATACGGTGTGTAGCACTCCTCGTAGCCATGCTGCTCAGTCTGCGTATCCAACATAAATTGCGCCAATGCACGATGTAATTTGGCGATATGTCCGCGCATAAAAGTAAATCGAGTACCTGAAAGCTTAATACCTGTATCAAAATCAAGCCCTAATGGTGTGCCAACATCAGTATGATCTTTGACTTCAAAATCAAAACTGCGGGGCGTGCCGACCTTGCGAACTTCAACATTATCAGCCTCAGACTTGCCTGGTGGTACGCTGGCATGTGGCAAGTTTGGTACATTCAATAATAGATTCTGCAATTCTGTTTGCAGTTCACCCAAACGCGCTTCATCAGCTTTGAGTTGATCCGCCAAGCCGGCTACCTCTGCCATAATCAAACTGACATCTTCACCTTTGGATTTTGCAAAACCAATCTGCTTAGACGCATTGTTACGCTTAGCTTGTAAGTCTTGTGTGCGCGTTTGAACTGTTTTACGCTCTTGCTCTAATACAGTAAAACTTTCTGAATCAAAAGCAAAGCCACGTTTTTGTAAAAGGCCTACAACGCCGTCTAAATCATTTCTAAGTACTTGTATATCTATCATAATATTTTCTACTTTTTCGCTTTCTTATCTAATACACGTTTATCTAAATCTCGCAAATGTGCTAATTTTTCCGTAATTTTACCTTCTAAGCCACGTGGCGTGGGCATATAAAATTGTGGCATAGCATTTTTTCCAGTATTTTTATCGTAAAACTCATCAGGAAAATAATCTACGCCCGCCGCATAAGCTTCTGGCTCATTATGAGCGTAGCGGTATTCTTTGCCGTAATCTAATGCCTTCATTAGCTTAGTTGGCGCGTTTCTTAAGTGTAAAGGCACAGGGTGTGACTTGTCTTGCGCCACAAAAGCTTTTGCTTGATTATAAGCGTTGTATGATGCGTTACTTTTCGGCGCCACGGCTAAGTATATTACCGCATTGGACAACGCCAATTCTCCTTCTGGTGAACCTAACCGCTCAAAAATCTGACATGCTTCCAGTGCCATGCTCTGTGCTCGCGGATCAGCCAAGCCAATGTCTTCAATCGCCATACGTATGATGCGCCTGCCTAGATATAGCGGGTCTGCACCACCATCAATCATACGCAAGAACCAATACAAAGCCGCATCTGGATTTGAACCGCGTACTGATTTATGTAGCGCTGATATTTGGTCATAGAATGCTTCTCCGCCTTTATCAAAGCGCCTAAGCTTGCTCGCCATTGTTGTTTGTAAAAAAGCTTCATCTATCGCAGTAACATTAGCACCCTCTGCAGCATTAAATAAACCTTCAACAAAGTTAAGCAAGCGCCTAGCATCGCCATCCGCATAAGAGATGATTTGTTCGCGCACTTCATCTGCTATGCTGATGTTATCTGCAACCAATACTTGCGCTCGAATCAGCAATAAACCAAGCTCTGAATCAGACAAAGCATTGAGCACAAACACCTGCGAGCGGCTTAATAAAGCACTATTCACTTCAAACGAAGGGTTCTCGGTTGTGGCCCCAATAAAGGTGATTAACCCACTTTCAACAAATGGTAAAAAAGCATCCTGTTGGCCTTTATTAAACCGATGTACCTCATCAACAAACATAATGGTTTTTCGACCATGCTGTTGCAAAGTATGTTCTGCGCGTTCAACGGCTTCTCGAATATCTTTAATGCCAGACAAAACAGCAGAAATAGGGATGAAATCAGCATCCGCCGTATTGGCAATCAGCCGTGCCAAGGTGGTTTTACCCACACCTGGCGGTCCCCACAAAATCATTGACGGTAGCCTGCCTGATTGAAATGCTAACCGTAATGGTTTATTTTCCGCTAATAAGTGCGACTGCCCCACAACCTCGTCTAAGGTCTTGGGGCGTAACCGTTCTGCGAGGGGCGCTTTAGGGCAAGTAGGTTGAAATAAGTTATCCATTTAGCTCTTCAAATGGCACATCAAAAGAAATCGGTGGTAACCCTGCTTTGTGACGCGATGACATTGTTTTATATGCAGATTCTATGTATTGAACAGTTTGTACTGTATTAAATAAAGGTGCGCTCATTTTTTTCTCTTGCAACTTTTCTCGTAAAGCTTTTAAAGCAGTTGGATGCGTTGCGTAATGAACCGCTTTTTCTTGATACTCTTCAAAATCATTGGCAATTAACTCTGGCATTTCTAGCGCCATTAACAAAGAAGCGCCTACTCTTGACGCTGCATTATCCCCTACGCAAGATAGCACTGGCAAACCCTGCCAAAGCGCATCCAAGGCCGTTGTATGCGCACCACACCAAAATGTATCTATAAACAAGTCTGCTAATTGATAGCGCAATAAATGCTCTGCGTGCGGCAGTGAAGGTGCAAATATTATTTGATCTTTAGCTATTCCTCTTGAATTTGCTTCGTTCAACAAGTTCAATTGAGTCAATTCATCCGACACAAGTAACCATATTACTGAGTCTGGAACAGAATGTAAGAGTCTCATCCAGACATCAAAAATGTTTGGCTCAATTTTGTAACAATTATTCAAACAACAAAATACAAAAGCCTTTTCAGGCAAGGCATAGTCTTGACGAGTTTTATGTGCTGGGGAGCAGTCCGTATCGGTGTCATACACATATAAACAATGTGGCAACTTTACAAGTTTTTCCTGCCAATGTGATTCATTCTTTGGCGGAACAACCTGTGAATCGACAATGGCATAATCAATAAAATCTGTGCCCATGCTTTGAATGTAAGCAAGATATGAAACCTGGATAGGCGCTGGGCGCATCGCCATCACTTTAGAACGAGATTTTGCTGTATATCCATTAAAATCAACTAAAATTTCAATTTTATCTTGATGAATTAACTCCGCTATTTGACGATCACTTAATGCCGAAACATCTCGAAAAACAGAACAGCTATTCTCAATACTTTGACGCACATGGTCTTTAAAATCTGCATTAAATGTTGAGTAAGCAACTATTTCAAAGTCTGCTTTATCATGCAACGCATAAATCTGTCTGGAGAGTAAACCTGTTGGGTGGATTCTAAAATCTGATGAAAAGTAGCCAATGCGAATGGGCTTTTTCTGCGTCGGCTTATGATTAACTGTTTGTTGATTAAACAGCTGTTGATTTAAAAACTTATGATTAAACGGTGGCACACCTTCTAACCAAGCCATATCTTGCAATCTCTCTGCAAGGTTCTTATTTAGGGTTAGTCGCGTTTTCCAGTCCAATGGCAATGAAAGGAATTGAAAAGCAAACTCAGCATTATCAACCACACTGGCAAGTGAATCTGGGTTCAATATCGCTTGCTGAAATTCAGCGATATATTCAGCCCGATACGCCCAAAAACACTTGGTTTGCGCTTGATACATGGCATCCATATACAAGGTTTGTGGATTTAAGTTCACATGGATAAGGTTATCCATATTTCTGGCGAAGGGTAATACATTCTCAATCACTTTTAGGTCAATCACTTGTGCTTCGGCCAAACAACGATGCGCCGCATCAAACTGCTTTAAACAACTCAATACCAGCCCTTTTTTAAACAGCAAATTGGCATGTCTGGGCTGTGCAACTAAGCCCGCTTCACAATAAGCCAAGGACTCATCGTATCTAAACAAGCCTAGCAACGCATCAGCCAAGTTATAGAGTGTGCCAAAAGCCTGCGGATGGATTTGGTGGGCCCTGCGACAGTGTGCTAAACCTTCCAATTTCCTACCTAAATTAGCTAGTAGCGAACCACGGTTTAGTAAAGCTGTAAGATTTTTAGGGTTCATCTTTAGTGCGGTATCGTAATAACTTAGCGCTTCTTCTGGTTTTTTAAGTTTTTCTAAAATCGCACCGATGTTTGCATTCACAATGTCATTTTGTGGCGAAACAGCCAAAGCTACCATTAACTGGCTATGGGCTTCTTCAAAACGCGCTAACTGGTCATAACAAGATGCGATGGCCTGCATCACGTTTATATTTTCCGGGCTTAAAGCCTGTGCTAGTTTAAATATTTCCAAAGCATACTGTACCCTGCCCTGAAATTGCAAAGCAACACCCAAATAAAAGTGTGGCTCAAATATAGGCGCTTCAGTGCTATCAATTAGCCATGCGCATAATTTTTCAGCTTCTGCGTAATTGGCAGTTTGCAGATAGTGTATGATTCTTAAATTATTTTCTGCAATGCTGATGTCTAGTGGTTTTTCGTTATTCGCCAAAATTCAATTATCAATATTTTTAGGTTAAAGTAGCATCAATGTCACAAGCCATTCACATTATTGCACCATTTTTCTATGCCAACGGCGGAGATTGGCGCGCAATTGATTTTTACCTAGAGTATAGCAAAAGAAATCACGTCACACTTTGGTCTCATCAAACACCCAATAAAGAATTAAAGGTAGCTTACCCAATTCAAGAGATTAAACCCTATCGCGGCGCATCACCTAACTTAGGCACACTAATTATTTGTGGCACGCAAACGCATATCGGCCAGTGGTATGAGCATGCACAATTTGAAAAAGTTATCTTGTATCATAATTTAATTTCTCCAACTGTGCTATACAAAGCGCTGCATCGATTAACCTTAAATGGCACAAGAGAAGTTGAAATTATTTATGTGTCAGAATTAGTAAAAAAAATGGCTGGTTTAGCAGGTGATGTCAGATACCAGATACCATCAATTGAACGCTTTAACCCACCCCTAAATAGCCATTACCATCAAGCACGGCCATTTACGGTCGGGCGCATTAGTACCGATAGCTTATCAAAACACCACCACGGTGATATTGATGTTTACAAATCGCTGTTGAATTCGGATATTAAGATACGCATTATAGGTGGCACATGTTTACGACCTTGGCTGAAAGATTTGCCAAATATCAGCCTGCTATCCACCATTGCTCAAGCTAAAGTTGCTGCTGCTTATAACCAATTGGATTGTTTTTATTACCGAGTCGCTAGCACGGTAAAAGAAGCCTCTGGAAATGTAGTGTTAGAAGCCATGTTGTCAGGCTTGCCAGTGGTTTGCCACCGTAGTGGCGGATACACAGAATTAATACAACATGGTGTAAATGGATTTATTTTTGATACTGCAAATGAAGCGATTGAAATTATCAATCACCTAAAAAATAATGCCAATCTCCGTGAAGAAATTGGCATAAGTGCATCAAAATTAAGATTAAGAATTTAATTACAGATTATTATTATAATCTGTAATAACTCCTGGTCGTGGTGGTGCAGGATTCTCATTTTCATCTACCGATGTTATACCCGCGGTACCTTGTGTGACAAAATCTCCAGTTACAGAATATCCAATACCGGCTTTCTCTGCTTGCGCGCCTGAGAACAAACCGACGACATTGATATCACAAGAACTAAAACACATATCGCCACTTCCAGAACCTGAAAGTCCAAATGAGCCACTTGGTAAAATGCTGCCTGAAACAAAAAAATTATCAAAAGCAGTGCACCCTGAATTTGTTTTGACTTCTATCCCGCCATACATTTGATAATTACCGAATTCAGCAAATAAAAGTACGTTATTTAACTCTGATGACCCGCTATTAGTTTGAGTAACGCTTGAATCTAAAATATAAATACCTTCAGCATTAATTCCGTTTAAATTGGCAATAACAGCAGACATACCACCGCCTAGACTCGTAGATACACCTTCTTGGTCGTATTGCTCAGGCAACTTAAATATATTATTGCTGTCATCTTCAGCTAATTGTTGTCTGTTACCATCTTCTGGTTCACCACCCTCTGGGCCTCTTGCGCCTAAAGTGAGGTCTAAATCAGAATATTTGGGTGGACCACCTGCTTCTACCTCTGCAGACTGGCCTTGAAAAAGAATAATGTCGCCTTGATCGTTAAATATGAAAATAGAGCCTTGGCCCACATGGGTTTTTAGCTTTTCACGAAACTCTGCAAGAAAATAAGTTCCACGAATACCAATGGTTGCCACCGGCGTTGCTACACGGTAAGCCGGGTTGTTATCTCTACCAACTAAGCCCGTAATAGCACGCAAACCACCTTCAATCAACCTGAAAAACCCTTTTTCAGAGCCATCTTGCTTGCCATTAAAGTTATAGTCCTCAACCTTAAACTGCGTATTTGGCTGAAACGACATATAGCCGCCATCAGTAAACTTAACTTGGGCACGACCACGACCAGTTAAGATAGTGTCGCCGCTGTTAATATCCATGCCTTTGGCTAGAACTTTAGATCCACCATCTGCGCTTTGTACCGCAGCACCGCCATAAGCAAACTCCACTTTACCTGCCGCCGCATTGACGCTCATAGGGAAGGCAGCAGAAATCATCGCAGCCAACATTGTTTTGCGATTTAAATAGATGTATTGATCGTTATTCATGATGTTTCCTTTAAAGCTTTAGTCATTAATACAATGTGCAATATGCAAATTACTACCAATTAAAGTCTTTACGAACATTGACTGACAGAATATAACGGTCAAATTCAAAAAGCTCATTGTTAGAATGGTTATCTATGTAACTAAGTTGCGGCTTGATAGTGAAGCCATGACCAGGCAAATAACGCAAACCAATATTGAAGTCGTATTGATTGTCTTTGCGCGTAATTAAAAAAGTGGGGTCTTGTTCATCATATTTACGGTGTTCATAACTTAAACCAGCAAAGGCAACTAATTTATAGTTAATGGCCATTTGTCCACCAGCACGCAAACCATAAATATCGTTACTTAAAAAGTCGAAGGTAGAATCGTCTGTATTTTCTTTACCAGCATATGCACTTAAATAAGTCACCTTAGCTTTGTCACCATCAAACGTATGACCCCAGCCACCGCCAACAACATATCGTCTCGCATCACGGATAGAACTATCTGGGTATTGTAAATCAGAAGCTTGCGCAAAAATACTTACTTGGTTTTTGTCATTCACATTACGTTGCCATTGACCACTGATGCCCATCGCCTCACGGAAGGTATTGCCGTCAACAGCAAAAGAGCCGCCTTGCAATGCAATAGTGTAGTTATCTATATTGTGTTTAAAACCCAAACCAACACTGTAATCCAATGAAGATTGGTCAAAGCGACTTTCATCAAAATTCACTCTGCCAGTGCCTGTTAGCGAACCAAAAGCTGAAACATTTTTGTTGATTGGCATGCGCACTGAAACCCCAGCCGCTCTAGTCACAAAATTGCTTGATTGCTTTTGAGAAGATGCTGATAAAGGTAACTCAATAAGCGGTAAACCTGCAATTGAAACATTGACTGAAGACGCTGAAGTTGCGCTACTGATATTGTTATCGTAACCTAGGCCAACATCTAAATAAGCAGCAAACGCGGTTTTTTGCCCTGTCGCTTTATCAATTGCAGACATGTTGTTTTCTATAAGCTTAGTGATTTCAGAATTAGGTTTTTGACTTAACACATTATTGAATTCAGCTTTGGCATTTTCAGCCTCACCCGCTTTGTAATACCCTTTGGCAATTAGTGCGCGCGCTTCAATATTGTTTGGCTCTACAGCTAAAACACGTTCGAGCGCAAATATACCGCGTGAATTTTCACCTGCTTCAACACCAGAAACGCCAAGCAACATATCAAAATCTACAGCGCCTGAACGCTCAGTTTCAAGTGGTAAAAGTAAATCATATGCCGCTTTGTAATTGCCCGCTTTTACAAAGGCTCGCGCTTGACTGATAACTTCATCATCTGCCGCATATGAAACTGACGGAACAATTAAAGCCAACGTAAGCAGCCAAGACCGATAATCAATTTTTTGCATAATATTTCCTGAAGCACATCAATATAATTGCCAAAATTATATTATAAAATTTTGCTTAGAAAGTAATTATTTAGGAATAAATCTAATTAAAGCAGAATACATCTTTTTATTGTTGTAATTTCACAACATATATAATGCTATTAATTTGAAAGTTAAAGAGAAATTATATAAAACCAACCCTTTTAAAATGTGACATTTTTATTTAAATTTAGGCTTTTTGGGTGGATTATTCACCAACTACGTCTACGCCTTTAGGTGCTTTAAATAAAAATGTTTTAGGGTCAATCACTGGGTTATGTATCAAGTTGCTAAAAACGATTTTAGTTTGCTGTCCAAAACTATCAATCATGATCATTTCTTGCAGGATATCGGCCTTAAAACCTAATGATATTTTACTAAATCCTGAGTCCAAATCTTTAGGGTTGGTGCTTACCCATTCGAGATTATCTTTGCGAAAAGTATTCACTAGTTTGAAGTTTTTTTCTAAACTATCATCACCCGCAAGTAAAGCCGCTGGGCTAGAACCCAATGCTTTACTTAAGGCTCTTACCGTGACCTGCGCTAACTCGGTATCGTAAAGCCATACCTGTGCGCCATCACTAATGATTTGCTGCTCAAATGGTTTATTGTAGTCCCACCTAAATTTGTTAGGTCGCTTTAACTGCATTGCACCGTAGACTTCTTGAATTTTTTGACCTTTCTTATCTGTCACGACCTGATAAAAATCAGCTTGCATAGCATGTGTTTCATCATAAAACCGCTTTAGGCTACTAATGCCATCAGCAAGCGTGAAGAAAGGCGTAATTAACATGGTCACGAATATCGCGATTTTTATTTTAAGCATTCAAATCCTTATTATATTTTATTGATGCCGAGTTAATGGGTAACACTCAAGCCTCATGGTGAGGCGCTAATACTTCTCGATTGCCATTACTTTGCATGGCAGACACCAAGCCAGCACGCTCCATATCTTCTATTAAGCGGGCAGCACGGTTGTAGCCAATACGAAGCTGGCGTTGCACGCCAGAGATACTCGCTCTTCGCGTTTTTAACACAATACCAACAGCTTCGTCATAGAGTGGATCAACTTCTGAACCGCCTCCAGACCCACTATCCATAAAATCTGCGCCGCCTTCTTCTACCTCATTACTTAAGATACCTTCAATGTAATTAGGTTCGCCCTGTGCTTTAAGATAGTTCACCACTTTATGCACTTCTTGGTCTGACACAAACGCACCATGAATTCGCACAGGGTACCCAGTACCAGGCGGCATATACAACATATCACCTTGCCCCAATAAAGCTTCTGCGCCCATTTGATCTAATATAGTGCGAGAATCAATCTTACTGGATACTTGAAATGAAATGCGCGTAGGTACATTGGCTTTAATTAGCCCAGTAATTACGTCAACTGATGGGCGTTGTGTAGCGAGCACCAAGTGAATACCCGAGGCACGCGCCTTTTGGGCTAAACGCGCAATCAGTTCCTCGACCTTCTTGCCGACCACCATCATTAAATCAGCAAGCTCATCAATCACTACCACAATCAGAGGCATTTCCATTAGCGGTTCCGGCTCATCTGGCGTTAGACTAAAAGGATGCGGTATTTTTTCACCCGCTTTTTCTGCATCTCTTATTTTCTGGTTGTAACCTGCCAAATTACGTACACCCAGCATAGACATCAATTTGTAGCGACGCTCCATCTCCGCTACGCACCAGTTCAGCGCATTCGCAGCTTGCCGCATATCAGTCACCACAGGTGCCAACAAATGCGGAATACCTTCATAAACTGAAAGCTCAAGCATTTTTGGGTCAATTAAAATCATGCGTACTTGGCTAGCGTCTGACTTATATAACCAGCTTAAAATAAGTGCATTTATTGCAACCGATTTACCTGAACCTGTCGTACCTGCTACTAACACGTGTGGCATTTTGGCCAGATCAGCCACTGCAGGTTTACCCGCAATATCTTTACCCAAGCAAATTGCCAGCGGTGATTTAATATCGGCATAGGCTTGGCTACCCATAATTTCAGATAAATAAACAATTTGGCGTTTGGGGTTTGGTATCTCTAAACCCATACAAGTTTTACCTGGAATTGTTTCTACTACACGTACACTAACCACAGATAATGCTCGTGCCAAGTCTTTGATTAAATTAGTGACTTGACTACCTTTAACCCCTGCCGCAGGCTCTAGTTCAAATCGCGTAATAACGGGGCCAGGTTGCGCAGTGAGTACTTTTACTTCAATTCCAAAATCCATCAACTTACGTTCAATCAAACGTGAAGTAAAATCCAATGTTTCAGCAGAAGGTAGTTCTACCATACCTGCTGGATCATCAAGCAAATAAATCGGTGGCAATAAAGAATCTGGCATTGCTTCAAATAAAGGGGCTTGCTTCTCTTTCTGCACGCGTGCGCTTTGTGCGATTTCAAGTATAGGCGACTCAATAAACACTGGCTCTCGATCTTCTACACGTTTACGCTCAGTTTGCACAAACTCCGTGCGCTCTTGCTCAACTACCTTGCCTGCTTTTCTATCTTGCCAATCTTGCCATTTAAACTGAATAAATTCGACACTGCTGATTATCCATGCGCCAAATTTCTCAGTCAGCATAATCCAAGACCAGCCAGTAAATAAGCTAAAGCCAACGACAAACATCAACAGTAAAAACATGCTAGAACCAGTGTAGCCAAACATACTACGAAGCAAGCCATCCACAGAGGCGCCTAGCATTCCGCCAGGGGCGAGTGGCAATGAAGCCGGTAGGCTGATTAAATGTCCAGCCTCTAATGCGGCCGAAGCAGTTAGTAATAGTGCGAAACCGATAAAATTAAAAAGTAAAAAAGGCTTCTCGCTTAACTTCCCTTCTACAGACGTGACCACCTCTAACTTTAAATACACAAACCACATGGCATAAAACGCCAATACCGCCCACCACCACGCAGAGAACCCAAACAAATACAACATCATGTCAGACAGCCATGCGCCAACACTTCCCCCACTATTATGTATTTCGGCACCATCAGCCGCTATATGCGACCATGAAGGGTCATCTCGATGATAAGTAAACAGAATCACTGCAATATAAAGGCCCACTAGAACCAAACCAAACCACCAAGCTTCTTTAATAAGCGTAGCACTAACTGCTTGCGATTTAGTCACTTCAGCGGCTCTGCGCGCATTGACAGGTGTTGATTTTTTGAAAAACAAAATAGTAAAACCCTATAAAAAATCTCAGTAATAACTACAAGAATACAACACAATTGTAGCACTTATTTTACCTGCAATTATCTCAGCTTTTCTATACTGACGTGTAATGATTAGCTATCCTAAATAACCTTTGCAAGTCACATTTAATGGCCTGCAAATAGCCTGATAAAAGTTACTTTTCAAAATGATTTGTAAAGTTAAAATTGCGTAACTAAAGCCATCAGCATAGAATATCTCCATACTAAAATAACACTCAGGAATCTTATGGCACCACGTCACGTTCACTTACTTATTCTAGGTTCTGGCCCTGCGGGTTACTCTGCTGCGGTTTATGCTGCCCGGGCTAACCTCAACCCTGTACTCATTACCGGAATCGCACAAGGTGGTCAATTGATGACGACTACGGAAGTTGATAACTGGCCTGCAGATGCAGATGGCGTACAAGGCCCAGACCTCATGGCGCGTTTTCAAAAACATGCGGAACGCTTTAACACTGAAATTATTTTTGATCATATACACACTACGCATTTATCTGAAAAACCGATTCGCTTAGTGGGCGACAGTGGCGAATATACCTGTGATGCACTGATTATTGCAACAGGCGCATCTGCTAAATATCTAGGGATTCCATCTGAAGAAAAGTTTTCTGGAAAAGGCGTTTCAGCTTGCGCCACATGTGATGGATTTTTCTATCGCAATCAAGAAGTTGCTGTTATCGGTGGAGGCAATACTGCGGTAGAAGAAGCATTATATTTATCAAACATTGCTAGTAAAGTAACGTTAGTGCACAGGCGCGATAAATTTAAAGCTGAAGCAATTTTGGTAGATAAGCTAAATGCACGTGTAGCTGAGGGTAAAATTGTACTAGAGACGTTTCAAACACTCAATGAAGTGCTCGGTGACGACAGCGGCGTGACAGGTATGCGCCTTAAAAATGTGAATGATAATACGACGAAAGACATCAAGTTAATGGGCGTATTTATTGCCATTGGCCACAAACCTAATACCGATATTTTTGAAGGTCAACTAGACATGGAAGGCGGCTATATCGTGACGCAAATGGGTCGTGGCGGTAACGCAACTGCAACGAGTATTGCTGGTGTGTTTGCAGCAGGTGATGTGCAAGACCATATTTATCGCCAAGCTGTCACCAGTGCTGGTACAGGTTGCATGGCTGCATTAGATGCTGAACGATACCTCGACAAATAAGCTTTTAAGCGTAAAAAAACGTCTAAAGCAAACGCTGGCAGCTCAAAAATTAAGCGCACTTAATGCTGCCAACAAAAACAGTACTAAGCCTGCTGAAGATGTCACTCTTTTTCGTGATGCTGTCAAAGATGTAACCCCTTTAACTGCATCACCAGATACGCTTTTCAAACTAAAACCTAAACCCATCCCACTTCAATTTATTCGTGATGAACAGCAGGCGCTGGTAGATTCACTTTCTGACCACTATATTCCTGCACATGAGCTAGAAACTGGCGAAGAACTACTCTATTTAAGAGATGGCCATTCTCCAGATATTTTAAGTAAATTGCGCCGTGGACATTGGGTGATTCAAGCGAAAATTGACTTACATGGCATGATAAGCGATGAAGCGAGGCTATACGTTTCGACATTCATCAGTGATTGTAAAAAACGGGGTATCCGCTGTGTGCGTATCGTGCACGGCAAGGGCTTAGGTTCACGCAACCGCGAGCCTGTACTCAAAAATAAACTGCGCGGCTGGTTGATGCAAAAAGATGAAGTCATTGCTTATGCTGAAGCTAAAAAGCAAGATGGTGGTAGCGGTGCAGTAATTGTGCTATTAAAGGCCTGATTGCGATTAAAAAATGGCTACCAAAGACGAAAATTTAGACGAAGTCATGTGCACATGTAGCGGCACCACACGCGGAAAGATTAAAAAGCTGTTTAATGAACGCATGGATATGGAAGCAATTTCTAGTTGGTCTGGCGCCCTTTCGGGCTGCGGGGGCTGCGAATGGGATATTGAACAGTATTTGAAAGAACTAGCTGAGCAACAAAAAGTAAACATAACATCGCCATAAATATTATAAGGACAGATAAACACTTAACTATACTGGGCGCGTATTCCAGTAAGTTCCACAAGCAATTACAGACGAACTACGCCAGAATTACAGCCAAACCCGCCACCTAACTAAACGATTAATGTTGTTTCTGTTGACAACAGAATAAATGTTGTTACAATAAACAACATGAAAGCACGATTATTACTAAAAAGAAAATTGGTATTAAGTGAATCTGCTTTCGCAGAAATAGTGATTTGGCAGCTAGAAGCACTATTAGAAGGTTCAGCGCATGATTATAAATATCGGCTGGCCTATGTTGTGAATGGAGTATGTATACTTCGTTATGATAATGAAGTAGGTAAAGGTAACCATCTACACATTAACGAAAAAGAAATTAACTACGATTTCGTATCATCCGAACAATTGCTTAAAGACTTTTTTGCGCAAATTAAGCGTATGGAGAACTCACCATGAAAACCGTTACATTATCAGTCGAATCAATTGACAGTGTCATAGATAGTGCATTGCAGGCGTTTACTGGCAAAGCACAAGGTGCATACATTAGTTTTGCAAGCCTTGATTTGCTATGGAAAGTATTAGCACCTAACCGTATGGCGATAGTAAAAATATTAACTGGCAGCGAACCATTGGCTTTGCGAGAAATTGCAAGGCGAGTAGGCCGCGATGTTAAGGCTGTGCACAATGATGTGCAAATGTTACTAAAGACAGGGATATTAGAAAAAACTGATCTTGGCAAGATTGTTTTTGGTTACGACGCTATTCATGTGGACTTTATGTTGGAAGCCGCTTAACACCCTAGAGGGCACTCTAGAGCTAATTACAATCCGAGTTCGCTTAAACTCGCATGATCATCTGGTCTCCGACCTAATGGCCAGAAGAACTTGCGATCTTCCACATCAATCGGCAAGTCATTAATACTGGCGTAGCGTAACTCCATCAACCCATTGGCATCAAACTGCCAGTTTTCGTTACCGTATGAGCGAAACCAATTTCCATCTGCATCATGCCATTCATAAGCAAAGCGCACTGCAATACGATTATGATCAAAAGCCCATAGCTCCTTAATTAGCCTGTAATCCAACTCTTTCGCCCATTTTCTCGTTAAAAATTCAACGATTTCAGCTCGACCCTGCGGAAACTCGCTGCGGTTACGCCATTGCGAGTCTACCGTGTAAACAAGTAAAACGCGTTGTGGATCGCGGCTATTCCAACCATCCTCTGCCATCCGCACTTTTTTCATGGCAGTTTCGCGGGTAAATGGCGGTACTGGCGGACGTATTTCTACATTAGCTTATTGAGCGACAATTATCTTGTCTGGTCTAGCGACAATTAACTTGTCTAGTTGATCTGATAGAGTTCTGCACAGCAAACCACTAGGAGGCGCTGTGTCAGGTAAACACATTTCAGATAAACA